>TARA_R110002049_G_scaffold96391_3_pt1 | contig 17191 bp, 8 predicted proteins | sample TARA_R110002049 | Tara Oceans TARA_R110002049 (sample SAMEA4396941) | marine metagenome | biome: Polar Biome; feature: [SRF] surface water layer (ENVO:00010504); material: water (ENVO:00002006), including particulate matter (ENVO:01000060) such as... | depth 5 m | reverse complement strand
ATACCCCACATAATGTGAAATATATTCTGCTTGCCAATCTAAAAAATCAAGATTTCCCATAGACCAAGAAGCAATTTTACTGGTTGATGAAACTCCATTTTTATCCCAAACAGTAACATTCCAAAAGTATTTTTTACCAGAAACTAATGTTGCTCCATCATAAATGATCTGATTGGTGTCGTTCGATGAAATTTTTCCACTATTCCAAATAGCTCCATTATTTATATCGTTTTTAGATGTACTAACGTGTATTTGATATGCAGTTTGATGTCTGTTAAAACCATCTCCTTTTAAAACCCAACTAAATCTTGGTTTTTCAACATCTATTCCTTCAGGGTTTTCTAAATATTCTACTCTCAACTGATGGATTTCTAGAGGTGAGTTTTTTTGGAAATCATTTCCGAAAATTGTAAAAGTCAAGAAAATAGCTAAAAATAAAAGGTTTATTTTTTTCTTAAAAAGTGTATTCATTGATATCAAAAATTTTATGTGAAGATTTTTAAAAGAAAAACCCGATTTACTATCGGGCTTTGCTAAACAATAATAGTTAGAATTAGAAAAATTTCTATCCTGTACTATCCTTTTTTTTATAATTAATTACAGAACTAAAAATAATTTCTGTTTCTAATATAACAAAAAAGAGTGTTCTAAATAAATACAACACTCTTTTTTAGTTTTAGTTAACGACTAAATTTATTTCTAATAAAATATTTTTAGTTCACTATCATTTTAAAACTCTTAAAACTTCTATCATTTTTTACACTCACTAAATAAACTCCTGCACTTAAATTATTAGTAGAAATTGATTCAGAATTACCTCCTGAAACTTCTTTAGCGTAAATTAACTTTCCTGTGATATCGTTTACAGAAAGTTGAATCTTATCAGTATTGGTAAATCTCTCTAAATTTACAAATACATTTTGTCCTTGTCTTACTGGGTTTGGATACATAAAAGTAGCGTCTAACAATCTTTCAGACTCTACTGATGCAGTAGCATCTTCTTTTGTAATTCTTAAATAATCGAAAGAAACGATACCTGCAGATCCATCAGCATTTGGATCAAGCCTAACATCAATAAAATTATCGCTAAAAGACCAATTTGCAACACTAGAAGGTAAATCAACAACTATAGTTTCAAATTCTGTGCTATTTGGTGTCATATTAAATATTGCTGTTTTAGGAGTTGCTCCACCTGCTCTAAAAAATATAAGTTGTCCATTATCACTAGCAGTTTCATTTTTTACTCTAATGGTTAAAAAATTAGCACCAGCAGCACTAAAAGATTGTGCATCTGTATTTCTTACATTTGGATCGTTTTCACCTATAGTAGTAACATCTAAATAACCTGCACTATTCCATTCAGTAGTACACTTTACTGGGTTTTTATTCCAACCCTCATCATTAGCATCAAATTCCCAACTAATTATATTATTTGGGCCTTGTGTTATTGTTATCATTTTTGTGTCGCTAATATTAGAACCATCTGTTGTTGTTGCTGTTACTGTTACTGTACCAGCAGTTTTAGGAACTAAAATACCTGAAGAATTAATTGTAGCAATATTTGTATCATTTACAGAATAATCTAACGATTTAAAAGTGGCATTGCTAGGTGAAATAGTAGCTGTAATTTGAGCTATTTCATTCGTAGTTATTGTACTTGGACCATCAATTGATAAAGATGTTGCTCCTATTATATTTGTAGGACTTCCTAAAAATCTTACATAATCATAAGAAATAACTCCTGCAGCACCCGTTAAATTAGGATCTAATCTTACATCTGTTATAAATGAGTTGTTAGATAAATTAGCAATCGTTGCTAAATCAATTACAATTGTTTCAAAATCTGCACTATTAGCAGTCATAGGTACTGGTACATTAATATTGCCATTACTTGTAAAGAGAAGAATACCTCCTTCAGTATCTGCAGTGCCATTTTTTACATTTAACTCTATAAAGTTAAAATTAATTCCATTGAACTCAACTTTTGGATTTCTATAGAAAAAAGGGTCATTTGCACCTGTTGTAGTAACATCTAAATAACCAGCACTATTCCATGCAGTAGTAGATCTTGTTTGTGAGCGATTCCATCCTTCATCATCAGTATTAAATTCCCAACTAGCTATAGTATTGGCACCTTGTGTTATTGTTATTTGTTTAGAGCCGCTAACGTCTGAACCATCTGTAGCTGTTGCTGTAACTGTTACTGTACCTGTTGTTTTAGGTGCTAAAATTCCAGAAGCACTAATTGTGGCAATATTGGTGTCGTCTACAGCATATTCTACTCCATTAAAAGTGGTATTATTTGGCGTAATCGCTGTTGTAAATTGAGCTATTTCATTTGTAGTTATTGAACTTGGACCATCGACTGATAAACCAGTTGCAACTATAACATTTGTAGGGGTTTCTACAAATCTTATATAATCAAAAGAAATAACTCCAGGAGCACCACCATTATTAGGATCTATCCTTATATCGTCTATTTGTAAATCGTTTGAGAAGTTTGTAACATTAGTTAAATCAATAACTATGGTTTCAAATTCAGGACTGTTAGCAGTCATAGAGAATGGAATGTTAAAATTGGTAGCATCAGTTCTCACTAAAATTATGCTTCCACCTCCGTTAGCAGTACCGTTTTTTACACTTAGTTCTAAAAATTTTACATCAGTAGTACTCATGGATATTGCTGCATTGTTAAAAAAGAAAGGATCTGCAACTCCAGCTGTAGTAACATCTAAATATCCATCACTATTCCAAGCAGTAGTACATCTTGTTTGTGCTCTACTCCAGCCTTCATCATCAGCAGTAAAATCCCAACCAATAGCTTGTGCATTAAAAGTTTGTATCGCTAATGTTAATGCAAAAAAAGTAAAAAGTAATTTTTTCATCATATATGTTATTTAAATTATTATAGATAACAAGGATATTTATTTTTTGTAAACTCCCTATCCTGTACTGTCCTTATAGGAGCTATTATTATACAATTATCAATATGTTTTATTTTTATAATTAATAATTAATGAGATTTATTTTGTGAGTTGTCTTGTTTTTATTTTCTGTGGATTATCAACTACATCTCCAGTTTGTTTTCTCCATTTATTTAAAGCAATAATTAGCTCTTCTTTTTTAGCTTTAAACTTTTCATCTTCTGCAAGATTTACCAATTGATAAGGATCATTTTTCATGTTATATAATTCAATAGCGGGTCTTCCTTTTTCTAAAGTTCGTAATAAATTATATTGCATTGGGTGTGTGTCTTTTGCTTTTACTGTTGCTTCATAACTTCTGTTACTCCAACCTTTATAAGCCCTTAAATCTGCAGGTAGTAAATACGATTTATTTGGCATTAAGTTTTTAATCAAATAAAACTGCCCATCAAAAACAACACGACTTGGAAAATGTTCTCTTACATCTGGTCCATGAGAATTATGCTCACCAAAAATATATTTTCTGTCTATAACTTTTTCTTGTTTACCAGTAATAACTGATAAAATTGATTCTCCTTGTACAGTCTCTGGAATTGGTAAATTCAAGAAATTTAAAATAGTTGGCATAATATCTACGTGAGAAATTAACGCTTCAGAAATTTGCCCTTTTGTAACATTTGGTCCAGCAACTGCATAAGGTACATGCAAGCCTTCTGCATACGCAGATGCTTTTGCTCTGTGGTAGGGTTGTCCCTGATCTGATGTAAAAATAATTAACGTGTTTTCAAATTCGCCTTTTTCTTTTAAAGCTTTTATAATGCTTCCTGCACAAGCATCTGCCAATTGCACACAACCATAATATTTACTCAAATCTTCACGCATCATAGGTGTATCTGGCAAATAATCTGGAACAATGATTTTGTTTGGATCTGGCATAAATTCTGGAAACTTATTCATGTGCAAGTCAAAATTTCTATGTGGAGGAGAAATATTTGCTTGAAAAAAGAACGGTTTATCACCAGATTTATCTATAAATTCAGAAATTACTTCTTTATATTTTTTTGGATTATTATGTACAGAATTTCTATCAGAATAAGGGAATTTCCATGGTGGACTCATGTGAAATTTTTGCGTTATTGCTGTGAAAAATCCGTTTTCTTGTAAAACTTCTTGCAATGTTTTTATATATTCATGTACACCAACTTTATCTACTCTTTTTGCATTTCTTCCAAAAGCCTCATCACCATCAGATAAACTTGGCGTAATTGTATTTCTCCAATGACCATTGGCATGTGGAAACATTCCTGTACTTATAGAACTTCTACTTGGTGAGCAAGAAGGTACAGAAGCATACGCATTTGTAAAACGCATTCCTTCTTTAGAAAAATTGTCAAAATTTGGGGTTTCAATTCCTTTCATTCCATCAATAGAAGTATCATAACCTTGATCATCCATCAAAATTAAAACGACGTTTAAAGGTTTTTGAATCTCTTTTTTAGCACTTACTTCCTTTGGAGATTTACAATTAACTAACAGAAAAGCAAAAACGATTGTTATAAAAAAGCGTATATTAAAAGAATTCATAAATTGTATTTTGAATTAAAATTTAAAGATATTGAAGCAAATATAAATCAGTATCCTGCTCTTGCAGGTTATCATAGCAGGTTGCTACAGGATATGCTTTAGGAAGTTTAGCATCATTTTTGAATAAATGAAGTCTTAGAACAAATCTTTATCAAAACATTAAAATGAATCTAAACATAAAATTTCTTTTTACGCTTATTTTATTTGCACAATTTGCATTTTCTCAAAATAAAAAACCAAATATTATTTTAATTGTTGCAGATGATTTAGGCTATAGTGATGTAAGTTCTTTTGGTGGAGAAATACCAACTCCAAATCTTGACAATTTAGCAGAAAATGGTGCGCGTTTTAACAAGTTTTATGTTTCGCCAATGTGTGTTACCAGTAGAGTTGCCATTATTGCTGGCTTAGAATTTCAAGCAGCAGGTAAAAATAATTTTCCAAAAGGAGAAAGTATTGCTATTCAACTTCGAAAAAACGGATATACCACAAATTTAGTAGGTAAAAATCACGGAATGGATAGGTTAAAAATTGGTGACGAAAAAACCGATTTTGGCTTCGATCACTTTTACGGTTTTACTGGTGGTCAAATAAATAGTTTTACAGGACAAGGAAATGCAAAATGGCAAGAAGATGGTAAAATTTTTCCAAATTCTCAATTGCCAAAAGATTTTTACGCAACTACCAATTTTACAGATTATGCCATAAAATATATGGACGAAGCCATTAAAAAAAACCAACCTTTTTTTAGTATGGTTTCCTACAATGCACCTCACAGTCCTTTAGATGCTCCAGAAAAAAATGTTCGTAAATTTTACGATCCAGAAAATGGCATAAATATCTATAAAGATGGATGGAATAAATTACGTGAAGAACGTTTGGAAAGAATGATACAAATGGGAATTGTGGACAAAGACACAAAACTCCCAAAATTGGGCGTAGAAATTCCTAATTGGGATTTATTACCAGAAACATCTAACAAAACCTGGGAAATTCAGAAAAAATTCGAAACCTTATCTAGAAGTGCGTATGCAGGAATGATAGATAATATGGATGAAAATATTGGACGAATTGTATCGTTTTTAAAAGATCCAAATCAAGATGGAAATACAAATGATAGCGAATTAGAAAACACACTTATTATTTTTATTTCTGATAATGGTGGTTGTTATGCAGGTTTGCACACCAATAGAAAAGCACTGCCTTGGAGCCAAGAAAACAGAGGTGCAGGTTTTACAACAAATTATGGTTGGGCAGCTTTAAGCAACACACCATTTTCTTCTTATAAACATGGCAGCAGAGAAGGTGCAATTCGTTCTCCAATGATTATGCATTGGCCAAATGGTTTAAAATTGAAGAAAAACTCGATTAATAAAGAAATGATTCGAATTTGGGATTTATATCCAACTTTTTTAGAATTAGCAGATGCAACCTACCCAAAAGATGAAAAACAATTGATGGGAAAAAGTTTTTTACCCTTGATAAAAAACGAAAAATTCGAAGAAGAAAATTTTTTTGTTTCCACTTTTTATCGCTCTAAAGGAATCATAAAAGGAGATTGGAAATTAGTAAGTTTTTATGATAGTCCTTTTGAATTATATAATTTAAAAAAAGATCCTACAGAAACTGAGAATGTTCATGAAAAACATCAAATTAAATATAAAGAGTTGTTAAATGCCTGGACTGATTATACTAAGAAACACGGTTTTGAAAATGATAAACAATGGAATATGCCAATTGGAAACAAAAAAAGAGGTTTTGGTTTTGATAGAGTTAAAATGATGATGGTAAAATCGTCTCCAGAATTTATGGAAGACAATGTTTCTACAACTCAAAAATTAAGTTTTGTTTTTAATAATGAAATTAGTTTTGTAAACACCAAAAACAGAAAAATTAGATTGCAAAAATATGGTAGTCCAGAAATTTTGTGGGTAAAAGATTTAGATGTAAATAGCGAATTTGAGGGCAAAAAAGAAATTATTTTTAATGATTTTCCTATTTTAGAACCCAACACACATTATTACATTACTTGGGAGGAAAATTGGGTAAAAATAAAACAAAATGGAAAAATGAAACCTATTCAACCAGTAAGAGAGAATGCTTTTGCATATCGTTTTAAAACCGGCTCAAAATAATTTAACAGGTAGCAACAGGATAGCAAAAATAAAATCAAAAACTATTTTTACAACCATAGAAAACTATTCAAATCTCAATTACTTCAATTTATAAAAAATGAACAAATCGTATTCAATTTTATTGATTTTATTCTTTATGCAAATAACAATATTTGCGCAATTACCTCCAGTTTTTGATTCTAATGACGAAAATAGAGCAAGCCATTCAGAAATGGTAAGAACTTATTTAACACCAACAAGAATTGTTTGGAAATCTGACGATTCTGGAAATCATATTAAAAATGAAAACACATTATTAGAAAAAGGAAATGGACAAGTTGCTGTAAATGATCAAAACTTATTTAGGTTAATAAGTACAAAAGATCATAAACCAGGAATCCTGTTAGATTATGGAAAAGAAATTCATGGAGGTGTAAAAATCTCAATGGGTATTAGACCTTCTAAAACGCCTATGAAATTAAGAATTCGTTTTGGAGAATCTGTTTCTGAAGCAATGTCTGATATTGGTGGTGAATTTAACGCAACAAACGAACATTCTTTAAGAGATTTTATTGTGGAAGTACCTTGGTTAGGTTCTGTAGAAATTGGGGAAACTGGTTTTCGTTTTCTTAGAATTGATGTTGTTGAGGCCGATGAAAACGCGCCCATAAAATCTATCGAAGCTGCTTTTGTTTATAGAGATTTAGAGTATGTTGGTTCTTTTGAAAGCAGTAATAAAAGATTAGATGATATTTGGATGACAGGTGCGTATACAGTGCATTTGAACATGCAAAATTATCTTTGGGATGGAATTAAAAGAGATCGTTTAGTTTGGGTTGGAGATATGCACCCAGAAGTAATGACTATTAATTCTGTTTTTGGTAGCAATAGTATTGTTCCAAAAAGTTTAGACTTGGCAAGAGATCAACATCCTTTGCCTCAATGGATGAATACAATTAGCTCATATTCAATGTGGTGGTTGTTAATCCATAAAGATTGGTATAATTATCATGGAGATTTAGCGTATTTAAAAGAGCAAGAAACCTATATGATTGCTTTGCTAGATCAATTAAGTACTTTTATTGATAAAGACAATAAAGAAATTTTAAATGGTGGGCGTTTTTTAGATTGGCCAACAAGTACAGACCCTAAAGCAGTACATGCAGGTTTACAAGCAATGATGATTATGACTTTTGAAGCAGGTTCTAAAATGATGGAAACATTAGGGAAAAAAGATTTATGCAAAAAGTATGAAAAAATTGCTAAAAACCTTAAAAAACACACTCCAGAAGGAAACACCTCAAAACAAGCAGCATCTTTAATGGTTTTGGCAGATTTGGCAAAAGCGAAAAAAATAAATGTTGAGGTTTTAAAGAAAAATGGCGTAGAAAACATGTCAACTTTTTATGGATATTATATTTTAGAAGCAATGGCTAAAGCTGATGATTATCAAGGTGCAATAGATGTTATTAGCGAATATTGGGGAGGAATGTTAGATTTAGGAGCTACTACTTTCTGGGAAGATTTTAATATTGCAGAAGGAAAAATAAGTGGAAGAATAGATGAATTACCAAGACAGAATGTTGCAGATATTCATACAGATTTTGGTGCATTTTGTTATGTTGGTTTAAGACACAGTTTAGCACATGGTTGGGCAAGTGGACCAACAGCTTGGTTAACTCAATATGTTTTAGGAGTTAATGTTTCTGATGGAGGGAACACAGTTACTATTAAACCGCATTTAGGGGATTTAGAGTTTGTAAACGGAACATTTCCAACAAAATTCGGAGTTTTAAAAATTAGCCATACTCAAGATGCAAAAGGAAAAGTTACAACAAAAATTGACGCTCCAGAATGTTTAAAAGTGAAGCAATAGTTTTTATAATCATTTAAATATATAAAAATGAAACCATTAAAAAAATTATTATTTATTGCAACTTTTGGAAGTTTTTTAAGCAGTGCTGCACAAGAATCAACAAAAACAATTCAATTACAAAACTACAATACAGATAATTGGGTAGCTACAGACGCTTTAGGTCGTGAAGTGGTGACTTTTGATATTGCTGGACCAGTAAAAAAAGAAAAAAAAGTAGGTGTTTTTTATTACATCTGGCATGGACATCATAGTAAAAAAGTCTATGATATTACAAAGATTCTAAAAGACCCTAAAGGAAAAAGAAAATGGGGCCCAAAAGGAAAATTTCACTTTTGGGGAGAACCAGAACAAGGGTATTATAGATCTGAAGATCCTTGGGTTTTAAGAAGAGATTTACAGATGCTAACCAATGCAAAAGTAGATTTTTTGTATTTAGATGTTACCAACGCATATATTTATCCAGAGACAGTAAAGGCTTTATTTGAAATGGGAAAAAAAATGCGTTCAGAAGGCATACCTACCCCAGATATAACATTTACTACAAATTCTAAAAGTGGTTTAACAGTTACTAAAATATACAACGAATTCTATAAGAAAGGTTTATACAAAGATCAATGGTTTATGTGGGATGGAAAACCAGTAATGATGGCGAATCCTAAAGATGAGAAATTAACCAAACAAGCTAGAGATTTTTTCACAATAAAATATAGTTGGGCTTGGTCTAAAACAGTAGAAAACCCAAACCATTGGCAATGGGTAGATACCACTCCACAAGATTATGGTTGGAGTAAAAGTCCAGATATTCCAGAGCAAATACCTGTTTCTGTTGCTGGTCACCCAGTAGAATTGGGTCATGGTTTGTATGGCACGAGTAGATCTAAAGGAAAACAACCTGCAGTAAACGAATTTTATGTAACTCCAACAACTGGAGAAGGTGAACATTTTCAAGAACAATGGGACAGAGCTTTGCAGGTAAATCCAGAAATGGTTATGGTTACTCAATGGAATGAGTGGTTAGCACAACGTTTTATTTGGGATGGAAAACTTAAACACTCAGGATATGCAGGAAGACCTATTAATATTGGAGATTCTTATTTCGTGGATGCTTATACAGAAGAGTTTAATAGAGATATGGCACCAATGAAAGATGGTCATACAGATAATTATTACTACCAATTGGTTTCTAATATGAGAAAGTTTAAAGGAATGAATGCGCCTGTTAAATTCTTTCAAAACAATAAAATTAAGGTTGATGGAGATTTTAAAGATTGGACAAATGTTCAGCCAGAATTTTACGATCCAACAGGAGATACCATGCACAGAGATTTTGCAGGTTATGATCCTGAAACAAAATATAAAAACAAAACGGGTAGAAACGACATTATTTCATCGAAAGTTGGTTTAGATAAAAATGATGTTTTATTTTATGTAAAAACTCAAGACAAACTAACCAGCTATAAAAATGACAAATGGATGTTATTGTTTATTGATGCTGATAAAGATATAAATACAGGCTGGGAAGGTTATGATTATGTTGTGAATTATGAAATTACCTCCTCAAAAAAATCAACTTTAAAAAAATGGAACGGAACAATTTGGGTTGATGCAGGAAAAGTAACTTATAAAACAGTAAATAATGAATTAGAATTGTGTATCAACAAAAAAGATATTGGTATAAATGAAAATGCAGATTTCTATTTTAAATGGGCAGATAATTCAATAGAATTAAAAGATATTTCATCATTTTTCATGAATGGAGATACTGCTCCTGATAGACGTTTTAAATATCATTTTTTAGAGAAATAATTCTAAAATTTATGATTAGAAAAGCTTTTAAAATGAAGTTATATTCTGATAAAAAAAAAGAATATATAAAAAGACACAATCCTATTTGGCCAGAATTAGAAATCGTATTAAAACAGCAAGGTGTCACTAATTACAGTCTTTTTTTAGATGACGAAACTTATGTTTTATTCGGTTATGCAGAAATTGAAGACGAACAAAAGTGGAATGAAATAGCAAATATAGAAATTTGTAAAAAATGGTGGAATTTCATGGCAGATATGATGGAAACCAATTTAGATAATAGTCCAAAATCATCAAATTTAGAAGAAGTTTTTCACATCAACTAAAAAATAACACCAATGAAAATCTCGAAATTTACCTTTATATTTTTAGTTTCTTTATTGATTTTTTCTTGTAAAAATGGAGAAAATAAAATAGTTAAAAAAACTTCAAAAAGACCAAACATAATCTTTTTAATGGATGATCAACATCGTTTTGATGCGTTAGGAATGATAAATAAACAAATAATTACACCAACTTTAGATAGCTTAGCAAAAGATGGTGTTTTTTTTAGTCAAGCAGTTTGTCAAGCACCAATGTGTGTGCCAAGTAGAAACTCAATGATGTTAGGTTTATATCCAAATCAAAGTGGAGTTTACAGAAATAGCGATGGTTTAAAAGATGAAAGTATACCCGTAAAAACAATGGCAGAATATTTTAAAGAAGCTGGTTATGAAACTGCTGGTTTTGGAAAAACACATTGGGGAAAACACAAAACAAATACAAGAGGTTTTGAAACTCGTTATTCTTCTGAAATTAAAGAAGATGGCAGTATTACCATGCTGGAAATGAATCCTGAGGCAAAGAAAAAATACGATGATGAAATTGCAAATATGGGTCCAGGAGAAGAAAATAATTTGGGTTATTTGGGTTTTACAAGTAAATTAGAAGAAGACGAACATAGAGATGGTTGGGTTACAAAACAAGCTATTAATTACATCGAAAAAAGAGAAGATGAAAGACCTCTTTTCTTGTATTTATCTTATATGAAACCTCATGCAGGGCATAATGTACCAAAAGGATATGAAGATTTATATGATGCAGATACTATAAAATATGCGGAACAACCAAATTGGATGGAAGACAATTCTCCACACTCAAAAGGTGTGAATAGAAGAGATATGTACAGAGAATATTGGAGTAAAGCACCCAAAGAAGATTGGCAATTAATGACCATGCGTTATTATGCAAACGTAACTTGGATTGATGATATGATGGGTAGAACTTTGGCTGCTTTAAAAGAAAAAGGTTTGCTAGAAAACACATTAATTGTATACACATCAGATCATGGAGAAATGTTGGGTGAACGTTTTTATAAGTTCAATAAATATAACTTATATGATGCTAGTGTAAGAATACCAATGTTATTGGCAGGAACTGCATTACCTGAAGATTTACAAAGAAATTCTGTTGATAATTTATCCGCAGAAAACACAGATTTGTTACCTACTTTATTAGATTTTGCCAAAATTAAACAAGATAAACCATTATTGGGGGAGAGTTTATTCTCAAACAAAAGAAATGATGCTACTTTTGCTGCTTTGCATGAAAGAGAAGGTGAAGCTGCTTTTATGTGGAGAACTGAAAACTACAAACTTATTCTCGTTTTAAACAGAAAAGAGAATGCTACAAATTATAATGAAAAAGATATTATTACTGGTGAGTTTTTTAATTTAAAAAAAGATCCAAAAGAATGGAATAACCTCTACAATTCTAATGAAATCAGGGAATTACAAAATAGCTACAAAAAAGATTTATTAGCTCATTTACAGAAACAAAAATTATTAGTTCAGTAATTTAAATTATTTGAATAAAAAAGATAAAGCATCTATTAAATTTTACAACTTTTTTTTAGAAAATATTTAAAAACAAGATATTTTTTAGTGATTTAAATTATTAGCAGGAAAGAACAGGATGCTTTTTATAAGTTTATTTTCAATTTTTACTAACATTTGAAATACACTACTTTTCATATGTTAACGCTGCAAAACAATGATAAAAAAAATACTTTCCTTTTTTACAATTCTTTTAACTGCATTTATTGTAGTTTCTTTCACAAATCCCTCAGATAAAAAAAAGCCTGTAACTTCTAAATATTATTGCCCTCCTAATTCATTAGTATCTATTGAAGCTATTGCAAATGGAGATTGGAATAATGCAGCAACTTGGAGTACAAATCAAGTGCCTACAAGTATAGATGACGTTATAATTCCAACAGGAATTAGAGTTACTCTATTAGGAACTACACAAGCTAGAACTATAAGTATAAATGGAACTTTGAGTCCACAAAGTTTAACTGCAGATTTCGATTTAACTACAAAAGGTATTATGGTTCAATCTGGAGGTTTACTTCAAATTGGTAGTGAAACAAATAATTATACAGGAAATGGTTTAATTACTTTAACAGGTTCAAATCCAGATGAAGTATTGATGAATAATGCACATATGGGTTCTAAATTAATTGGTGTAATGTCTGGTGCAAGATTAGAGTTGCATGGAGTATCAAGAAAAACTTGGACACAATTAAATAAAACAGCAGAAAAGGGAGCAAATACCATCACTTTAAAAGAAAACATCAATTGGAATCTAGGAGATGAAATTGTTATTGCATCTTCAGATTTTGATCCTCATCAAGCAGAAAAAAGAACTATAACTGCAATTAACGGATTAGTTTTAACGTTAAATACTCCATTAGAATATATGCACTTTGGTGTAGAACAGATTTATAATAATGGCACAAGAGATATCATTTTAGATGAAAGAGCAGAAGTTGGTTTGCTTTCTCATAATCTTAAAATTCAAGGTGACGCTTCAAGCGAAACAAATGGTTTTGGTGGCCATATAATGTCTATGTTTGGTTCTGTTTCAAAAGGCTCTAATATTGAACTTTATAGAATGGGACAAAAGTCTCAATTAGGTAAATATCCATGGCATTGGCATTTATTAGGAGATGCAGATGGTCAGTATATTAAAAATGCAGGAATCCATACTTCATACAACAGAGTAATTACAGTTCATGGTACAAATAATACAGTTGTAGAAGGTAATGTTGGATACGACTTTTTAGGACATGGTTATTTTTTAGAAAATGGAAGTGAAACAGGAAATTTATTTAAAAATAATTTAGGGGTTCTTTGTAAAAGACCTAAAGAAGGCGAAGAAACAACACCACATGATTTAGGTGTTGGTGCACAAAATGGGGCGCATCCTGAGGCTTTTCCATCTACTTTTTGGATTACAAACCCAAATAACGATTTTATTGGAAATGTTTCTGCAGGTTCAGATGGTTCTGGTTTTTGGCATCTAATTTTAAAAGAAATTTTAGATGGTGAAGAATCTGATTATAACCCAGGAATACAACCAATGGGTATTTTTGACGATAATAAAGCACATTCCAACCTGTTTAGCTGGGGTATTGATGGAGGGATAGATAGAGACTCAGATGAAATTGTAACTGGACACTATAGACCTAGAAATGCAGATGGAAGTCAATTTATACCAATTGTAAATCGTTTTGATGGCTACAAATCTGTTGATAGAAATGTTTGGATAAGAGCAAACACCATGGACTTTTACGATTGTGATTTTGGTGATAATGGAAGGGCCGATTTTTTCTCTTACAATCAAACTTTATACAATTCTTTAATTGTTGGTAAATCTGCAAATATTGGGAATCCACAATCAGCAAGCGAAATAGAAGCTGGCAGATCTTTACCTTATGCAGACAGACCTGTAGATAATTTTCATAATGCGTTTAGAGGACACAGTATTTACGATGGACCTTCAGGAATTGTAGATACACATTTTGATGGGTTTAATCAAAATGGTGCAAAATCGTATTGTTTTCAAATAAATGGAGCTTCAAGAAAATCTACCAATCATTTTGCAAGAGGAATAACTTATGGATCTGATGTAGAAGAAAACGCAAAGTTCGATTTTGATTATATATCTTATTTTAGTTACATGTATTTAAGTGGTTTAATAGATGAAGATGGAAGCGTAACAGGAATTGCAGGAACAAATGTGAGACCCATAATTGTACAAAATCCACGAGAAAATCATTTGTATGAAAAAGGTGCAAATACACAAATGACAGATGTTATTGAAAAACCAGAATGGGGGGCTTGGTTAACAAAAAATAAAACGTATAATTACTTTAAGGATATTGATTTCACTAATAAAGATGATGATATTGGATTTACGCCAAGGTATTTTATAACAGAATATCCTGATAAAACAAGTCATGCAATTTACAGTTCGCAAACACAACAATTGTATTTTGATGCACCTGTAATTACAAACGATTTAGATTATACTTATTATTTTCAATATCATAAATTGCCAACGTATATGAGTGCTTCTTTAAATGGAGCTATAACAAATTCTGAAAGTGTAATTGTAGCATATCCAAATATTCCAGGTATAGCTTATGGTGGAAACGCAACAAGAGTTACTAATTTTACACAATTAAAAGCCAGTACATCACAAGCATATCTTATTAAAGATAATACTTTTTACTTTAAGCATATTAGTAATGAAGAGCGAAGTGATTTTTTTCAAAGACAATTTGGATCTGATTATAAGTACGAGAGTAAAGCTGCTTTTATATGTATTGGAGGTAATTGCTTTGATAGTTCTAGCTGGGGAAACATAATAAATAAAGTAACGCTTATAGATTATAGTGTACGTTCTTTTGATTTTGGTTCTATTGAAACAAATGATGATTCTAGAGATATTGCTACAACAACAGATAATTTAAATGAGCCTAATTTCACATATAGTAATAGAAAAGTTGAATTTTCTATAGAAAATAATGGAAATGGAATACATGGCTATACAGATTATATAATCAATTTAGCAGCAAGACAAGTTTGGGAAGAATTCAATACTTTAGGAATAGATTATCTTGGACCAGATGTTGAGGTTTTAGTGGGTAGTGAAAATGGAACAAATTTTAGTGTTGGAACATATTCTTCATCAGATATTGCAAATATTAGAATTGGACAAGACAATCATTTTGATAAATTTACAAACGTTAATAAATTAATATTACGTTTTCATGAAGAAAATATTGGAGATATCAATATAGCATCAACAGCTACTATCAATATAAATTCTATAAATTTAGGAATTGATATTCCAAATAATTATAGTGTTTCATCAACATTTGTAAATCAAGATTCAGATGGAGATGGTATTTTAGATGCTGATGAAATAAATAATTGTAGAGATTTAAATTCTGCTTCAGACTTTGCATTGGAGTTTAATAGTGATAGTAATTTATTTGATGGTTATGAACTTGATTCTTTAGACAACTTAGAGGAGAAAGATGGTGTTTTGAAAGGAACTTCAAATGGTGGTGATCCTAAGATTATAAAAACTAGTTTTTTATCTTTTCAAGGTGATGATATAAATACGCTAACATTCAGATATAAAGCAAATAGAGCAAGTACTAGAGTTCAGTTTTTTTGGACTACAACAGAAAGTAGTGGATTTGCAGCAACAAGAACCGTTTTTGAAAACTATACAGGAAATGGAGATTGGCAAGAAGTAGTTTTAGATGTGTCATCTAATACAGAATGGAAAGGAAAAACAATTACAGGTCTTAGAATAGACCCAACAAGTAACACAAATACTACTTTTGAAATTGATTATTTAAGAGCTAATAATGCTCAGGATCCATTACAATGTGAAGCTGATAATGATGGAGATGGCCTTAGTAATAAAGAAGAAGTTGATTTATGTAGAGAGATTGATTCTGCATCAGATTTTGCCTTAGAATTTAATGGCAATGATATTTTTAACGGATATAATTTAGATTTTATAACAGGAATTGAAGAAACAAATGGTGTTTTAAAAGGAACAAGTAGTTCTGGGGATCCAAAAATAACCAACAATGATTTTATTGAACTTTCAGGAACTCAAATATCTGATTTGACAGTTAGGTTTAAGGCAAATATTACTACAACTAAATTTCAACTATTTTGGGTAAATGAAGATGGTGGACCTTCTGCTTCAAGATCTGTTAGTGCAGATTATACAGGTAATGGAGAATGGCAAGATTTAAAATTAGATGTATCTTCAAATAACGATTGGCAAGGAAAAACCATAAAAGGTTTTAGAATAGACCCAACAAATAACGATAATGTTGTGTTTGAAATAGACTGGATTAGAGCTCAAAACGCTTCAGACCCAGCAACATCTTGTAATACAGCATCTGTAGAAGATATTTCTTTAAGTGATAAACTTCAATTATATCCAAACCCAGTTTCAGCCAACAATTTTGTTTATTTTAAAGGTTTAGAATCTTATAATGATGTAAAAGTTGTAGTTTATGATATTACAGGAAAACAAATGCATATTGTAATTAATAAAAGAGATAATTCTTTTCAGCTTTTAAATGCCAAAACTGGTGTTTATTTTGTGAAATTTATTATTAATAACAATCAAATTATTACAAAAAAAATAATACTGAAATAAGTAAATTTTATAATGGTTAATAAGCTACTGTTTTTAGCTACAAAAAATCCATAAAAAAAAGGACTTCGTAAAAAGTCCTTTTTTATTTATTAATAAGATTAATCTTATTACCAAAAAGTAACTCATAAATAATTTTATATATTTAATATGAGTAATCTATGCTGATTTAAGAAAAATATATCAACTATTTTTAAAATGATATTTTACCAGATTCTAACTCTATCTTCTGGTTTTAAATACATTTTATCATTTTCTTTAACGTCAAAAGCTTCATAAAAAGCATCAACATTTTTTAAAGGCATATAAGCTCTATACATTCCTGGAGAATGAGTATCTGTCATAATTAAATTCTTAAGAGCTTCATCACG
>TARA_R110002049_G_scaffold122998_5_pt1 | contig 17197 bp, 13 predicted proteins | sample TARA_R110002049 | Tara Oceans TARA_R110002049 (sample SAMEA4396941) | marine metagenome | biome: Polar Biome; feature: [SRF] surface water layer (ENVO:00010504); material: water (ENVO:00002006), including particulate matter (ENVO:01000060) such as... | depth 5 m | reverse complement strand
AATGACCTATGCCTGTGCTACCAAAATTTATCCTAACTCTTTTGGATTGCAAAAAATTATATTAGAACATCAGTTTACAAGTAAAGCAAAACTAAGGGTTTTAGGAAACGGAAGTTCCAACGGTATTGATACATCTTACTATGATACATTGGTAATTAGTGCCAATGACAAAAAAGACCTAAAAGAACAATTAGGCATAAAGCCAACCGATTTTGTGTATCTGTTTGTTGGAAGGCTTGTTACCGATAAGGGAATCAATGAATTGATTGATGCCTTTGTACATATTAGCAAAACATTTGCAAATGCCAAACTATTGTTGGTTGGCCCTTATGAAACCCAAATGGATCCTTTAAAAGGTGAGACTATGGAAACGATTAAAACACATAAAAATATTATTGCGGTAGGATGGCAAAATGATGTCAGGCCCTATTTTGCCATATCAAACATCCTGGTGTTTCCAAGTTACAGGGAAGGGTTTCCAAACGTGGTATTACAAGCGGGCGCCATGAAACTGCCTTGTATTGTGACCAATATAAATGGGTGTAATGAAATTGTTTCAGAGCCGGATAATGGCATTATCATACCAGTTAAAAACACAGGAGCATTGCGTAGTGCCATGGAAACAATGTATAGGATGCCCACAAAAGAACGGAATATAATGGGGGAAACATCAAGAAAAATGATAGTGGCAAAATTTGAACAGCAATTTGTTTGGAATGAAATTTTAGGAGAATATACACAACTTTAATTGTAATAATCATGTTATCAAGAGTTTTAAATTTAAAATTTTTTTTTAGGGATCCCGATAAAAAAAGAATCTCTATAATAATTAAAGAAATGATCATTTATGGGTGGATTAAAAAGGAACTCCCTACAGATTATATTAGAAAATTTTTATACCGAAAAGAAATAAAAAACTATAAAAATTACCTAAGCCTAAACCAGTTTAATAGCATTATTACTTCAAAAAAAATGGTGTTCCCTGAAATTTCTTCAATCCTTTATAATAAATTAAGCTTCTCCTATTATTTTAGCCAACATAATTTACCAATACCTAAATTATTAGGTTATAACCTAAAAAGCTTCTACTACTTTAATGATACTGTTAAAGTAGTGACCAACAAATCGGATTTAGCTGATTACTTTAAAAATGTTTTTAAAATAACAGGTGAAAAAAAGCTTTTTTTGAAACTTTTAAATGAGTTGGGAGGTAAAGGCATAATACTACTTAGTGAAGAAACACTAGAAATGGATTTGGCATTACACGCTGATGGGTTACTTAATAATAGTTATATCCATCAAAAGGTACTGGAACAGCATGCCGATATAAATAAAATCCATTCAGGATCCATTAACACCATAAGAATGGACACCTACATTGATAATAAAAATAATGTTCATATTTTATCTGCCGTGATGCGTTTTGGGATTGGAAAAAGCATTGTTGACAATATATCATCTGGAGGTTTTTTTATTTCAATTGATATGGATTCAGGAACCCTTAAAGGCTATGGAGTTCAACATATTACCAAAGGATTATTAAAGGTAACTAAACATTTAAATTCTAATGTTGAGTTAAATGGGTTTAAAATTCCGTTTTTTTTAGAAGCCTGTGAGCTCTCTAAAAAAGCAGCTACATATTTACCTAACAGGATTGTTGGGTGGGACATAGCAATAGGCGTTGATGGCCCAATAATTATTGAAGGCAACCATAATCCATCTTTGCACTTATCAGATGTCGCTTATGGGGGGTATTGTAGTCATCCCCTAATTAAAGAGATTTTAAAAGAAATAAAAAAGGCATAAGAAGAAGCTGTTTTTTTATATATACATTATAAACCAGTTCTTTAATTAAATAGATACATTCATCGAAAAAAACATGGACAAGGTCGTAATAGTATTTAAAATATGATATAATATAAAAGATAATTCTACTTTTGAATAATGAACTGGTTTAAACCATAAAGCCCAAAGATTTAATACTAATGACAAAAATCAATTTTAGCTGACCAAGCTACATAACAAATGCTACAAACAATAAATAAAGACTTTGCCATTTTCAGAGATGATAATTACCCCTTTTTGGGTGGGGGCAATAAAGCTAGGAAAATGATGGCGCTTAATAAAAAAATAAAAAAAGAAAAGTATAAGGCTATGGTAACCACAGGCGGGATACAATCCAATCACTGCAGAGTGACAGCAGTATATTGCCATAAATATAATATTGATTGTACACTTGTTTTACATGGTGACAAAAATGAATTTTTAACAGAATCCGGGAATGCGAAAATAATTAGAAATACACCTTCCAATATTGTTTTTTCAGAAATTAATGACATTTCAAGTTATATGGATAACACTATGGATCATTATAAAAATCAAGGGGCGAATCCCTTTTATCTTTATGGAGGAGGTCATACTTTAGAAGGCGCTAAGGCATATATTGATGTTGTACAGCAATTAGTTGAATATGATTATGTGCCTGATTATATTTTTGTGCCTAGCGGAACGGGTTCTACACAAGCGGGACTTTTAAATGGCATTGCAAAATTTAAATTAAAAACAAAAGTCGTTGGAATTTCTGTTGGAAGAACAAAAAGTAATGCGGAAAAAGTTATTTCAGACTTTACCAAAGACTTATCAGCCAAATACAAAATTTCGAATAAGATTGGGGAAATAATAGTTGATGACACTTTTTTATGCGGAGGCTATGGCAAATATAATAATGACATTGAAGAGATATCCAATAATTCATTGGTTGATTATAATATCTTTTTAGATACAACCTATACAGGCAAAACGTTCTATGGCATGAAAAAATATATTGAACGCAACGCTATAAAAGGCAAAATATTATTTTGGTACACAGGCGGAATTTACAACTACTTGGCAAAATAATAATATATAAAATTTTAAAAAATCATGATATATAAAAATACAATAAAGAGAATTACAGACTTTTTTATTTCGGCTATTGGTATGATCATACTTTCTCCCTTATTTTTATTAATTTATGGTCTTTTAGCCTTAAATTATAAAGGCTCTCCTTTTTTTTATCAGATACGTGCAGGGAAAAATGAAAGAGAATTTAAAATAATAAAGTTTAAAACCATGAATGATTTAAAGGATAGCAATGGTGATTTTTTACCTGATAACCAAAGAATCACAAGAATAGGACACTTTTTAAGAAAAACATCCCTGGATGAAATTCCACAATTAATAAATGTTTTTAAAGGGGAAATGAGTTTAATTGGCCCTCGCCCACTTTATATGAAATATTTGCCATATTATTCAGAAAAGGAAACATTAAGACATTCTGTTAGACCAGGCATTACAGGCTTAGCACAAATATCAGGAAGGAATCTTATTGGTTGGGATATGCGATTGAAAAAAGATATTGAATATGTGGAAAACCTTACTTTTTTATTGGATGTTAAAATTATTTTAAAAACCATACAAAAAGTGTTATTACTCAAAGATGTTGCTATAGATGAAGAATCCGGGGTATTTGATTTGGATGAGGAAAGACAGAATAAAATTTTATTAAAATAAACTAAATACTATTTTTAAAGCAAAATGAATTTGTTAAATAAAATACGATATAAGAGTTTTTGGTTATTGGACAGCCTAAAAGGAGGGCATCTGAAAAAAGATTTAAATGGTATTTCGAAATGCTTTCAAATTTCATCATTTAGCTTGCTTCAAAATCAAAATGCCCCAATCCTAAAGAAATTATTGGACACGGTTGTAAACACTTCTGAATTTTATAATAAGTACAAATTGTATAAAAGCCTTGATGATTTTCCAGTCATAAATAAATTAACAATAAAAGAAAATTTTGATACAATAAACATAGTGCCTAAAAATTCTAAAGATATCGTCAAAGTCAGCAGTAGTGGTTCAACGGGAATCCCTTTCCAAATATATTGGACCAAGATGAAGGCAAGAAGGAATAAGGCGGATGTGATTTTTTATGCCAATTCTGCGGGATATACCATAGGTGATCAACTTTTATTTGTAAGATTGTGGACCAAGAAGTATAGAAAACCTATTTTTATTAAAAAGGCCCTTAATTTAGTTCAAGTGGATATTGAAAGTTTAACAGATAAAAACATAGCGGCATTCATCTCTAAAATTAAGTCAAAAAAATATCCTAAAAGTTTTATTGGATACCCTTCTGGATTTGAAAAAATTTGCAACTATTTAGACAAGGTAAAGTCACCTCCGCTAGACTGTAATATCCAATCCATAATTGCCACATCAGAGACTTTATATGATAACGTAAGGGAAAAAATGGAATATTATTTTAAAGCCCCCGTAGTCTCCAGGTATTCAAATGAAGAAAACGGAATTATATCCCAACAAATGATGGGCGATAAATATTACACAATTAATTGGGCTAGTTTTTATGTTGAAATTTTTGATATCAATGAAGATAAGCCTTTAAAATATGGGGAATTAGGTCGTGTTGTTGTTACAGATCTATATAATTTGGCTACACCAATGATTCGATATGATACTGGGGATTTAGGTCGGTTTTGTAATTTTGAAAACGATAAAATCCCTAAACTTAAAGATGTTGTTGGCAGAAGAAAAGATGTGCTTTATAACACCAAAGGCGAAATTGTTAGCCCTTTTATAATCCATACCAATTTATATAATTATCCAGAATTAAATCAATTCCAAATTATACAAAAAAGCAAATGTGACTATATTTTTAAAATTAATTGCAAATCAAAATTTGAAAAAGAAGATGAGTTTACTTCTATATTTAAATCATATTTAGGCCCTGATGCAAATATTTTAATAGAATATACCAATGAAATACCATTACTAAGCTCTGGGAAAAGAAGGATCATAGTCAACTTATACAAGCCATAAGTCTCAAAAATAGAATTAAACAACTAAAAATTATCTAAGTGCATGACAAAAATTAGTTTAGCCTCCATTAAATGATAGTAATGTTACTAAAATTTAGACCTGTCAGGTCTAAAACAACCAAAAACATAAAACTATTGATAATCAGTAGCTTAAAATGTATGTTTTTGTTTTTGTCATGTACTTAGAAAAATTATTTAATATTACATCAATTAAATTATCATAAATTGTAAAGATGAAACGAACATTAATAAATTTTAAAAAAATATTCACAAAAAGGAATGTTTAAAATTTTTAATGTGAGAACGTAGTGGTTACACACGTTCTCAATTTTTTAATTAACTTATCATCAAATAATTAACCAAAATTTAAACGTGTGAAACAAAATATTCTATTTACGTGCGCAGGTAGGCGAAACTATCTTATTAATTATTTTAAGGAAGCCTTAAATGGCAATGGAAATGTGATTGCAGTAGATCAAGATTTATTGGCACCAGCCCTGGTTGATGCAGATATAGCTGTCCAGGTTCCTGATATTTATGATGCGTCTTATATATCAAAACTATTGGAAATAACCAAAACATATTCGGTTACTGCCATAATTTCTTTAAATGATCTAGAACTCCCCCTGCTATCAAAGAATAAATCAATTTTTGAAAAAGAAGGTGTTAAAGTCATTATATCAGATGAAAACGCAATAGACATTGGTTTTGATAAATTAAAGACTTTTAATTTTATTAAAAAATTAGGCTTAAATACGCCAAAAACCTTTACATCGTTGGATAGTGCCTTAAAAGCCATTCGTGATGGTGAGCTAGAGTTTCCTTTAGTTTTAAAACCGCGTTGGGGCAGTGCCTCTATTGGTATTGAATTCCCTGAATCCTTTGAAGAACTTGAGCTTTCTTATAAACTTCAAAAAATGAAAATAGAAAAAACCATTTTAGGGGAGGTTAGCAAACATGACATTGAGCATTCAATTTTAATTCAAGAAAAGCTTAATGGAAAAGAATATGGTTTAGATGTTGTTAATGATTTAGAAGGAAATTACTTTGGTACGTTTGCCCGGGAAAAACTTTCCATGCGTTCTGGGGAAACAGATAAAGCAATTTCTGTTATTAACAAAAATATTGAAAAACTGGGTGAAAAATTAGCTAAGGCATTGAAACATATAGGAAGTATGGATTGTGATGCTTTTCTTGTAAATGGCACTCTTTATTTGTTAGAACTGAACCCTAGATTTGGCGGGGGTTACCCTTTTTCCCATGAAGCTGGTGTTAATTTAGCGGCCATTTACATAGAATGGCTTAACGGGGAAGAAAACAAAAATCTACTAAAATACAACAACTATAAAAGTGGTTTTATATTTTCAAAATGTGATAGGTTATTAAAAATTAAAGCACCTAAAAGTTATTTCGATAAATCTTTTGAAGCAATTACATTACAGACGGATTGGTTGAATTTTCTAAAAGAAGTTGAAAATTATGATTTTTACCATACGTACCATTATCATTTGATTTCTAAATCAGAGCATGAAACACCTGTTTTAATAACCTATAAAGAAAATGATATTTTAATTGGAATCCCATTTCTAATTAGGAATATCCCAAATACGCCATATAAAGACGCCACATGTGTTTATGGCTATTCTGGTCCTATAAGCAAAAATATTCCTACAGGGTTTGATAATAGTCGTTTTATAAATGAAATATTCAAGTATTTTAAAGAAAACAATATCATCTCAGTTTTTTCAAGATTAAACCCTTATATAGAAAATCAGCATAGCATATTAAATGATATTGGGTTTTTAACAAAACAAGGCCAAGTTGTGAATATTAATATCCAATTAGACTTAAAAAAACAAAAGACAAATATTCAAAACAGGCTTAAAACCTACATTAATAATACTAGAAGAAATTGTTCCGTTAGATTTGCTGAAACGAATGAAGACATCCAAGATTTTATTAATATTTACTATGAAAACATGGATCGTGTGGGCGCTAAAAAATTATATTATTTTAGTGAACACTATTTTTATAAATTATTTAATACCGATGTTTTTAAGTCTGAGATTTTACTGGCTATTGATAATGAATCAGGAGAGACCATTGCAGGTTGCCAATTTATTACCACAAATGGGATTGTACAATATCACCTGTCTGGGACTAAAAACAACTATTTGCACTTAAACCCCACTAAGTTACTAATTGATGACATGCGTATTTTGGCAACACAACGAGGACACAAATATTTTAATTTAGGGGGCGGCTTAGGTGGTAGGGCTGACGACTCTTTGTTTCATTTTAAATCATTATTCTCTAAGGATTTTAGGGATTTTAATTTATGGAAATTAATTGTGAACCCAGATGTTTACAACGAGCTTGTAGCTAAAAATGGAATTACTAAAGCAACGGACTATTTTCCGCTTTATCGGGCTATTGATGACTTAAATGTTAATTTGTGATACAGCAAAATCCTTTTACATCACAAACATTCACCAAAATATGGTGCCAACATTTCAATAGAGGTAACGCCACCTATTCTTTTGGTTTTATTAGCGGGATTTCCTTTTTAAAACCGTCATTTTTGCCATTGTACATTAATGTAGGCAAGACCCTCACTAAAGGAATGTCCTATTTTTTAAGTGAAGCTCCCAATGTTCACGATTTCAAAAAAAAAGTGTTTTTAATATATGATGTGCCTGAATATTTTAATGTTAAAACCGAGCTTCTTCCTAAAAAATTAAGAACCATAAAGATAAAACAATACCCGGGCTTTTTAACAAACCTTGAACAATACCCGGATTTTAACGGTTTCTTCTCCTCTACCTTTAACAAGAAAAGCAGGTACAAGCTTAAAAGTTACCAAAGAACCCTTGAAAACAGTTTCAACATTAGTTATAAGCACTTTTATGGAGATATTTCAGTGGAAGATTATCAAATTGTTTTTGATGAATTTAATAGCTTATTGAAAAAGCGTTTTGAAGACAAACAAGAAACCAATAACAATTTAGAGCCTCAAGAATGGGGTTTTTTTAAGGATTCCACATACCCCTTAATACGCGATAAAAAAGCATCGCTTTTTGTTATTTACCAAGATGCAAAACCCATTGCCATGTCGCTCAACTATTTTTCAGAAAGCATTTTGTTTTTTGCAATGACCGTATTTGATATCGATTACTATAAATTTAATATTGGGAAGGTTCATTTAATGAAACTGTACCAGTGGTGTTTTGATGAAAACATTAAAATTTTTGATTTGTCAAAAGGGGATTATGGCTATAAAGAGCGATGGACTGATTTAAAATATCATTTTGAGCATCACATTTATTATGATGCCCATTCAATCACAGCCGTTGTAATAGCCCAGTACCTTAAATTATTTTTTAAGTTAAAGCAATTTTTAAGGGATAAGGAACTAAATAAAAAACTACATAAAATAACTTTTTTTCTTAAAAAATCAATGAACTCATCTTGACTTTTTGTGTTTAACCAAATCCTAATGGCTATCGGGATGTCCAGATAAAACACTTTTTGAAAGGGATAGCCCCGACGCTTCGGGGCCACGCATAAAAAAAGTAACGAAATATGGGCGAATTTTAGCCATTCCTGCCGGTCGGCAGACAGGTTTTAGGAAATAGAAAAAGTCAAGATACGTTCAATATCATAAACGAAGTCTTGTTATCTAGAGAAATCTGCAACGTGTTAAAAACAATGATTTAAGTAGGATCATTATCGAACCCTGGTTTTAGGACCGTCCTTTTGACACCCATTTACCATCTACCATCATATGGCAGGTGCAGTCTTTGGTTTTATAATAGCCCCGCACGTGCAACCTATATAACATCCACTCTTTTGCATAAATGGTAAATACGTCTTTTAAAGAATACCCAAAATTACTAACGCTAATGGAGGCATCCAGGGCCTTAACATAATGCCACCATCCCTTAGGGATAAAAAGCGTATCACCGGGCTCCAATATAACATGGCTAAATTCTACATCTTTAAATTTAGGGTATTTTGTGGCATCGTAATTATTAATATCAACCGAACTAGCTGTCGCATCATGGTCGTACTTTTTACTCTTGTACATTTCTTTTTGATATTTTGGGGAAGCCAGAAGCAGCATTTTTTTACCTTTTAATTGTGTCAGGATATTATCTGTTGAATCGTAATGCAACCCGGAAATTGTTCCGGAAGGGCCAATCCAAGCACCCGTCATGTTAATTTTAGTGTATTTGGTAAAAATGGATAAATCTATATCGTTCAACAAATCCGGTACATAATCAAAAATATTAAACATGGACAAGTAAGGTTTGTCGGCACCTTGTTCTGTTTCGTTTTCAGAGTTCATCAAAAGGTTTATGTACGTTTTAAAATCGACACGCGAAATTTCTGTTTTATTTTGGATAACGTTTCCAACCTCTATCCGAACAGGTTTTTTAATTTCAAGGTTCGATAAAAACTCAAAACCCCAATCCTGTTTAGCCTTCCAATTATTGGCATAACCTTTTAATAAAACGGGCTTTCTTTTGTTGATATAGTTTTTCTTGAAATTTTTAGAATCAAAATCTTTGGTTTCCAGAACGGGTTTGCTCTTTTTTAAAACATCATCTAAAACATCCATATTTTAAAAATAAAATTATATTTCTTTTCAAATCAAGATTAGCTATTTAAACAACCAAACAAAAATAAAATCGATAAATAACCTTAAACGGCGTTTAAATATGTTTATGTATTTATGCCCATTTGTTATTAAAAAAACGCCTATAACGCGAACGCCATTAGTATTGATATTGGAACAACGCGTTGGTCAAAAATAACTGCTCTTTGTCTATAAAAAACCAAACCAAAGCTATTAATAAGTATTTTTATTTTAATATTACATGACGCTTCCTTGGTTGGTTGCTTATAAAGTTTTATAAAAGTTGTTTTTTACATGAAACCTGAAAATAATTCAACAAGGAAAATATACAGCGTTAAAAGAAACAAATTAGTACAAGTACTTACATTTACCCAACTATAATGTAAAATGAGCATGAAGCTATTGACCAATAAAAACTTTTACTCAGATTTATTTGAAAGAAATGGTATGTCTAGTCAGTTTAATAAAATTTCCCTAAGGTCTAATGGCAGCAATATAACGCCCTTTTTAAACAAATATCCTCAAAATAAATCGTTTCTTTTTTCATACTCATTAATGCCAAATTATTTAAATATTGATATCCCAGAGGGGTTAATTTTTAAAAAGGTGTCTCAAAAACAAGGTTTTGGTATAAATTTAAAGGACATTAATACGGTTGATGGTTACATAAAATCACATGGTTCCACTAATTTTAAAAAAGTCCTTTTTAGGTCCATAAATCGTTTAGAATCCTCATTCAATATTTCGTATAAAATGTTCTTTGGTTTTATGGATGAGCCCGATTATAGAATGACCATGAATGCCTTGGAGCAGATGATATCCAATAGGTTTCGGCAACGAAAGGGCAGAAATAAGGATTTGGACAATTGGCAAAAACATTACTCCCAGACCTTAGCGCTCATCAATCAGAAAAAAGCCTCATTATTTGTCATATACAATAATGAAAAGCCCATAGAAATTTCATTAAATTACCATTTGGGCCCAATTATGTACAGCGCTATCTCGTCTTTCGATTTAGATTATGCAAAATTTAGCCTGGGAAATATTGAAATATATAAGCAATTGGAATGGTGCTTATTGAACCACATAACATTTTTTGATATGGGGTATGGGGCTTTTGACTATAAACGGAGATGGTCCAATACCATTTATGATTTTGAAAATTATATTATTGGCAACAAATTTGGGTGGTTGGTTTCTTGTGTAGCCCTTATGGCAACATATAAATACAAAACCTTCAATTACCTAATTGATAAAAACATAAACGATCTGTTTTATAATTTCATAGGAAACTTTAAAAAACCTGAAAAAAAATTGAACTTGTTGGAATATACCCTTAGGCCTTTGCAAACATTGCCAACGTACCACAAATCTTTAATAGATATGAAAACAGATAATTTCCCATTTATAAGGAAGGCTGCCTACGACTTTCTATATACAAACAATGAGCATATGGATGATATCAAGATTTTTGAGTCTTTAAATACCCCAAATTTGTATTTGATTGAAGGCAAAAAGGCTATCGTTGAAATTAAATTTTAAGCAATCCAAAATGTCCCAAATAAAAAGATATCAATTTCTAGCAAATAATGACGCCATTATTCCAGACTGCTTTGAATCCATTCATTTGAATAAGAAAATATACCCCAATAGCAGTTTTTCAAATGAAAACCTCAACACTAAAGTGATATATGTAAGCTTATACCCAACGTACCTGAAATGTAAAATAGGTAATGAAAATACCTTTAAAACAAAAAAAATGGTACACAATGGGCCTAAAGGAGCAGGTATTTTGTTGGAAGACACCTATACGGCAGAAACGTATTTGAAAAAACATGCCAAAAGACAACTTAAGTTTATCAACAGGGACATGAAACGTTTAGAAGCATCATTTTCTGTAAGTTACGAATACAATTACGGTTACATCACCGAGGAAAAATGTGATTTTTTGTTAAAAACACTTTATAAAATGATCAATAAAAGGTTTGAACAAAAAAAGACCCCCCATCTTTTTATGAAGACTTGGCATAGTAAAACCAAGGATTTGGCATTGTTGATAAATAAAAAAAAGGCCTCTTTATTTGTTATATATGCCGATAATAAACCGATAAGCATTTCACTAAACCGTCATGAAGGTAATAGCATCCTTTTTAGCCAGACCCATTCTTATGATATGGATTTCAGTAAGTTTGGGATGGGCCATTTAGATCTATATATGCTTTTAAACTGGTGCATAAACAATAATTTAGATTTTTTAGATCTTGGTGTTGGATTATACGATTACAAAAAAAAATGGTGCAATACATTTTATGATATCGAATACCGTATATATTATGATAAAAAATCGGTTTTAGCCATGGGCATCGCCCAATCTGAAATATTAAAGATTAAAACCAAGAATGCCATAAAATCAATTTTGGCACTATACAACATCAACATTAATGAATGAAATAAACTATAGCATTTTTAAAACCTGCGATTTTTATATAATTAAATTAAAAAAAGAGTCAGAATGACCAAAATCAATAAAAAGCAGTTTATTTGGGATTTTATGCAAAAAAACATCATACCAGATTGTTATAACAGCTTGAAATTCAATAATTACTCCCATAATATTAATAGTGTTAACGGTAACAATGCCCCTATAAATATTATTGGGCTATTCCCAACATACATAACGCCTTCCATTTTTGATGAAAACAAAAAAGCGTTTTATAAAATAAAACAATCCAAATTAGATGGCGCCGGAATCCTTATCGATATGGTTTACAATGATATGGATTCTTATATGAATAAGAATTTTAAATCAAACTTTAGGGGAAGAATAAAAAAATGCATATCGAGACTTGAGACCTGCTTTAATATCCATTATGAATATAACTACGGCGAAATCACCCATGAAAAATGCGAATTTTTACTTGCGGAACTTAAAGCCATGTTAGAAAAAAGATTTGAAGAGAAGGAAACTTCAAACTACTTTTTAAACAATTGGAATAATAACACTAAAAATACTTTTAGTTTAATTAATGAAAATAAAGCATCATTATTTGTAATATATTCCAATAGCACGCCCATTAGTATTTGTTTAAACTATCATAAATTCAACAATCTGTTTTTTTATTATCAAGCTTCTTATGACCTTAGTTATAGTAAATTTGGTTTGGGCCATATCAATGTATATAAATTTGTAGAATGGTCGTTGAAACACCACTATAAATTTATTGACTTTGGAAATGGTATATTACATTACAAAAAACAATGGTGCAATACGTTTTATGGTTTTGAATACCATATAATTTTTGATAAAAGAAACTTAAAAGCTTCAATGGTGGCACTTGTTGAAACATGTAAAATAACCTGTAAAAATTTAGCTAAAAACCTAAACATGGATCTTGTTTATCATAAAATGAAACAGATCATGTTAAAAAACAAAAACACGCAACAAACAGTATTGCCAAGTTATAAAACAACCCATTTAAAACAGGCAAAATTTAATAGTGACATTCTAAATGATTACAGCATAACAGATATAGCGCATATTAATACAAATTTAAAAAGAACAATTTTTGATTTTCTGTTTTTAAATAAAGAACATATTAATAATGTATCTATTTACAAAGCAAACAAAACCAATGAATATTTGGTGTTTGGTTTGGAGAATGCCGCTGAAATTAATTTAACGTCATAATTTTTTGTTCCGGTTTTATAAATATATTTAATCCAATTAAAAAGAAACGCCTTGCACAAACTCAACTTTCATTTAGACCTCCTTGAAAAGGATAATATAAGTACTTATTATACAGAACTGTTCAATGTTGAAACCAATAAATTGGTTCACACCTCATCATTAACAGATTCCAGTGTTTTAAAAAACAATCTTGTGTATATAGATGACGTTCCCAACTATTTAAATGCCAAAATAAATACACAATCTGAAACCATCAAATTAAAAAAAATAAACACCTATCAAGGCTCACTCATTAATTTAGGCAAGTATAATAATTTTAGTGATTACTTATTAAGCGAAATAAGCACCAAGGAACGATCTGAAATACGCAGGCGCCAAAAACGCCTGGACCATTGCATCAAACCCACCTATAAAATGTTTTATGGTGCCATTTCAGAAGCAGATTACAATATGGTTTTCAATGATTATAAACAAATGCTTGTTAGGCGTTTGGAACAAAAACAATCCTATTGGGAAGAATTGGATTATTGGGAAGCACGCCATAAATCCACCTTTCAACTCATCCACCAAAAAAAAGCATGCGTTTTTGTTATATACCATAATAAAAAACCAATAGCCATATATATAAATTCAATTTTTGGAACAGCCATGTTCAATGAGGTAGTTGCCTATGATATTGATTTTTCAAGGTTCAATATTGGTATTTTAATCTTTTTAAAAACGATTGAATGGGCCATCAATAATAAATTTGAATTGATCGATATGTCTAAAGGGGACTTTTCATATAAAGAACGGTTTAGAAATGGCACCTATACATTTCAAAACCATATAATATATAATAACAAGAAACTCTTAATGTGGGTAAAAGCAAACTTGTTAATATTAAAGATTTCCTTAATCTACAAGTTGCTGCCTTGGCTAAAAAAAATGAAAATAAACACATTATATACAAACTATAAAAGAATAAAAAAAAGACATATTTTCAAAGCCTATGTTTTAGAACCAAACAGGGACTTTCACATAGAAAAAATTGCAAAAATGGATCCATTGGATGATTTAAAATTAATAAATATAGAAAATCCTGCCTATGGTTTTTTAAAAAAACCAAGTATAGATTTTGCATTTTTAAATGTTGAACACTTTGATGATATTGTAGTGTACAACAAGGAAAGCAACGAGAACACGTACTTTTTTAAAGGAAAAAATGCAATTCAAAAAATAGTGTTTAAATAGTATAAAATAAAATTAGGGCCATGGAATTTAAAAACATCAAAAAGGCAAAGCCTATAAGCGTACTTTTATTCTTAGTTGGTTTAATAGGGATTATCGCGGTATTAGGCATTCAGATTAATCATCTGGTTCGCTCATTTATTATATTCATTTCAATTTTAATGATGATATACAGTTTGGTTATTGGCAAAACAATAGACTTAATATTATTTGATGCCGATAAAAATATTGTTAACAAATGGCTGCTCTATACTGCGCTATTCCTGTCTTGCATTTTCGTGTTGCTGTTAATTTTTGATCCTGGCACTTTTAATGAACTTTCCAATGAAGACAGTATTGTAGAATGGAGCTCTGCTTTATTCCTTTTTGGGGCTTCCATAACATTTTTGGTTATCTGGAAAAAAAGCAATGCCTATTTTTCTAACATAACGTATTACAGGTGGTTACTTTTATTGTTTTCAATGGCGTTTTTTGTGCTCGGTATGGAAGAAGTCTCGTGGTTTCAAAGAGAGATTGGATTTGATACGCCTAAAGCTTTTGAAGGCAACCTTCAAAATGAATTTAATTTGCATAATTTTGCTACCCACTACTCAGAAATTATATATTATAATGGGTCTTTTGTCTTTTTAGTACTGTTGCCTTTTATAGAATTGATATTCCCTACATTCATAAAAAACAGGTATTTAAAATATTTAATACCAAGACCTTTTATAATGGTTATTGGAGCCCTTTTTTGTTCCTATAATTTTGTTAGATGGGAATCCATCATTACACAAATAACTTTTTTTTCAAGTATATTGATTTTGATATCATTGGCCTTGTTTTGCACCAAGAAAACAGAGAAGAACTTGGTTATATTTACGGTCTTTCTTTTAATAATCCAGCAAATTGTTTTTTTAAATAATGGTGCAAATTATGAAGACCCGTACGTACTTAAAGAATTTAAGGAGTTTTTTATCCCTTTGGGGTATCTTGTTTTTTCGCTGGATGTCTATTCAAGGTTAAACAACATTTATTCTTCTTATGATGAAACATAGTTGAAAGTTTTTGTCACAAGTAGAATTATCTTATTGGTATATAAATATGGAATGCTATGAAATTGCTAGAGGTTATTGGGTTATTAATTTAACGTGCTCGATTGATACTAGGTTATGATTTATTATGTTGCACACGTACCATGGAACGGGCCTGTCATTCCGAACGGAGTATAAGGAGTAAAGGTTGAGTATTATTATGAGATTTCTCATTTCATTCGAAATGACAACGTGTTATAAAATAATGATTTAAATAAAAGTTGAAATTAAAATAGTAATAGAACTCACGTTATTAGATTGTAAATAGATATTAAAGAACGTATTTTTACAAAATAAAAATAATAGCCTTATTAATGCTTCTAAATAATTATGTTTGATACAGATATTTAATGCCTTAAAACAAAAACAATGAAACTTATTGAAAAAGAATTTTTTTATGTATCATTTACGCAAGACAATTTCTGTTTACCCTATTATTCAACTTTGCGAAATAACATTAATGACACCTTATTCTATGTTTCAAAACAAAAAGACAGCTTAGAAAACCTTCCTGATAAAGGAACTTCAATTTCATTGTTTCCTTCTTATCTACACCCAACATTTTTCAATGAAAATCTCATAAATACAATAAAGATCCCTCAAAAGAAAATCAATGGCTACGCCATAAAAACTGATGAATCCAGAGATGTCAAGACATTTATCCACAATCAATATAAAAAAAAATTTAAGGACAATATTTTAAAATCACTGTCTAAGTTAGAGAATTGTTTTACACCAGTTTATAAGCTGTATTTTGGTAAAATACCTTTAAAAGAGTATGATCTTTTAATGGAGACATTGAAGGGCATGTTAACAGCTCGTTTTAATCAAAGAGGCGACAGTGCCCATACACTTCAAAACTGGGATTATTATAAAAACACTTCATTTGAGTCAATAAACTCAAAAAACGCCTCTTTATTTGTTATTTACGCCAATGGGGAACCCGTTCAAATTTCCCTAAACCATCATTATAAAGATGTTATGTTTATATCCATCCCTTCATACGACATCAACTTTGCTAAATTTTCTTTGGGCAATATTTCAATCTATAAATTGTTGGAATGGTGTATAAAAAATGAATATACCTTGTTGGATTTGGCCTATGGCGATTTGGAATATAAACGGAGATGGTGCAATTATAATTATGCATTTGAACACCATATACTCTATCCAAAAAACACTTTGTTCGTGGCCATAATCGCTAATATTGAAGCTTCCATAATACGATTGAAAAACACATTAAAATCAAAGAACATGGATGTTTTTATAACAAAACTTAAAGCAATGGCTAAAGGAAAGCCCAGCTTCAATGAAGCCCCAAAATTTGAACTCTCGCAAATCCCTGAAATACAACCCAATGGTTTAATGCCCATAGACCTTAAAAAAGAAAACCGTTCTTGGTTGAAAAAAGCCGTAAATGATTTTTTATACCTTAATAAAGAGCACATAAATGATATTGAAATATATAAACTGTTGAATAGGGAAAACGTTTATATTATTAAAGGAAAACACATCATTAATAAGGTTGATTTTAAAGGGTAATAAGGACAAACTGCAGAAAGGTATTACACAAGCTGAAAACTGCTATTTTTAAAATAGGGGATTCGTAAACACGTCATTTTCAAATTAATGACTTTGAGCAAAACTATGTGACATAACACAGACCATTAAAACATTTAATATGAGC
>TARA_R110002049_G_C9176538_1_pt1 | contig 17229 bp, 7 predicted proteins | sample TARA_R110002049 | Tara Oceans TARA_R110002049 (sample SAMEA4396941) | marine metagenome | biome: Polar Biome; feature: [SRF] surface water layer (ENVO:00010504); material: water (ENVO:00002006), including particulate matter (ENVO:01000060) such as... | depth 5 m | reverse complement strand
CAATGGTAGCTATAGAACCAGGAATGGTGATACTAGTAACATCATTCTTCATCTCAGGAAGATAAATTCCATTAAATGAACTTTCACCCGTACCTACAACCGTGAATTGTGTAGAAAAACCATTTGCTGTATTAGGAAGCACTAAATCTCCAGAAACATCTAAATTTCCGTATGTATTTCTTGATGCAATAATAACTGTCTTTTTTACTCGATCAATTATTTCAAATGTATAAATGCCATCATCAAATTGGTCTCTCACATAATTATGATAAAACATATTAGACCAATTTTGTAGACCATATGGTTGACCATATATACTTCCTCCACCTTGTAATGTTGGTGTATATGATTCCTGCAGTGAATCTACTGTATCATCAAAATAAGTATACATAGAAATGGTGGCATCACTATCTCTTAAATTTCCACTACCATTAACCGTACTACCTGAATATACAATTTCAACTTTACCTGTTAAATTAGTATTGCATGTTATTTCCACCTGATTATCACCTATAATTTCAACCGAATTAATAGTAACTATTGAATTATTTTCATAGACTACAAACCCATAATTAGTTTGCATAGGTGTAGTCCATGTATCTAATACCAAAGGAGGCGTTGGAACATCATAATCTATTGTAATCTTATTTCCACTAACATCAAAATTTGTTGGTTTTAATGTTTTCGCTGGGCTATCGTTTACCAATTCTGATATTAATGATTTTGCCATTAACTCACCAAACCATCTATATCCGTTTGTTGACAAATGACCATTATTATAGTCTGGCATTGCATAATGTGGATTCAGAAGTACAACATCACTATTCTCTTCTGCAAATTCAATTTGAGCCATAACAATAGGGAGCTCCTTGATTCTAATATAACCTCCACTTGTTTGATAAATGAAGAATAAAGGCTTTTCAGTCTGTCCATATTTCGACATAATATCAGCCTGCATATTGTTTTTAAGTTTTAATAATAACTCTTTATAGACCCCCTTATCTTGAGTTCCATTTGTTCCAGGAGTTAATCCTTGACCAATAGCAGCACTTGGTACAGCGTTATACTCTCCTTGCATATATATAATTGCAGAGCACGAGACTGTTTGACCATTTATTGCTGCTAATGTATCGTCTAATGATTGTATAAAAGTTGAGTCATAATAGCCATCATTCGTACATTCTTTAGAAAGTCTTTCAATAGTTCTACCACCCTCTCCAGCTGACACTGCTATGAATTTCTGATTGGGATTAATATTGTTTCTATATGCTTCAGAATAGACATTTACACAACTCACAATGGGTTGCTCACCACCTGATTTCCATTTTTTAGCAACTAGTGGGTTTAAAATATTATTTCCAGTACTATACAATGTATTTACATTGCTACCCATCATATAATTATCCGCTAAAGCAATATTTGTAATCGCTCTAGGTGCTTGCCATCCTAACCCTAAAGATTGGCCGTACAATACTACCTGGACATAATCTGTATTTTGCGCAGCTAAACTAGAAAATTTTAGAGTTAAAAAAGTTACTATAATAAATAAATAAATTGTTTTCATATGTTATATTTTCAAATGTTTTATAGACTAACACAATGTTACCCATTTCTCTTTGATCTGTATATAAATTATAATTCAATATCAATAAAATAGAGACCTTCCCCTTAAGATTACCAAAGAAAAAATTAAGTAGGATAACATAAAGCTTTAGTTTAAAATACGGTTAAGGCGAAACTTTTTGCTTGGTGCTTTGTCTAATTAAAAGGAAAGAGCTTTTTGTTAAACTTGAATATTAAAAAAGGTCCCTCCAAAGAAGAACCTTTATTTTGCCACTGAATTATGTGTTTTTTAACTTAGAATTCAGCTCTTATTTTTATTTTGTTGTTTACATTTAATTACCTATAAAATTATCAGGTATGATTAAAGGTAAAAACCATTTATCTGGATTCATTAATTTTTGATGTATTTGTTCCGCACCTGTAATATCTCCAGCGGCTTCAAATTTATCGGCTACAGCATTAGCCAAAATACTTGGGTTATTGCTTCTCAATGAAAAACGCATTAAATCTTCCCATCTGTTCCCTTCAAAAGCCAATTCAAGTGATGCTTCTTCTAAAATAAGTGCCCCAACGGCCTCAATTTTTTCGGCATCGTTTAGGCTTTCATCAACACTTACAGGAGCCATAGACACCCTGCCTCTTATTCCTAAATTACCAGTAGTTGGCTCATCGATTGAATTGGTAGTATAGTATTGATCAACATCAAAATTTAAAAAAACTTCTTCGTTACCAAAAATAGGTGCTTCTCCAGGCTCAACATCAGGATTGTTAAAGATACCATTAATAATAGCTAATGCATGATCAGGATAGCCTGCATAGTTTATAGCCTCTGCATATCGCAAATAAATTTTGGCTGCTCTAGTCCATATAAAATATTCATATTGGTACTTAGTTATCATAGACATATCTCCTTCACCAATGTATGAGCTTTCCCCAGTGGTTCTAATATCTCCAACATGATTGGTAGCTATCACACGTTCGCCTTCGAAGCCTTGAAATTGTTCACCCCATTTCAAAATAGCTTTTTGAGACGGCTTCATCTGCGTTGTTAAAACTTCATAATTTTTGTTGGCCTGACGGTACTGATCGTTAAAAGCCACATAATTTATTACCTCGTTACCGGCTATATTTTCCTCAAAAATAGTTATCCAACTACTTGTTACATTATAGTTTCCTCCACTCTCTTCTACAAGACCTCTGTAAGAACTTAAGTTATAAGTATTACCAGCAACATTATCGTCCAAAAATTGTTTATAATGGATGGCTGCCTGTACATTATTACCTTTCCATAAGTTTAAGTCGCCAAGCAATATGTTTTGATCTGGAATCATTTTAAATATGTTGAAGCCCAACGAGTTTTCATACTTGATTACGTTTTCTACGTCTGTTATCGGCTGTAAGTTTGCTATCAATTGGTCAATTGCTTGCTCCATTGACAGCAAAGGATATTCCTTTTCAAGATCATGATTGGTTCTTATTGGCTCAGTGATATATGGTAATTTCCCATAATTAATCAATATTTGCATTTGGGCCCAAGTTCTGATTCTTAGAATTGAAGCATAATCGTCCAATAATAGGTTTTCGTAAACTTCTGTGTTTATATCTGCCAAAGCAAAATTACAGTTATTAATGATTGAAAACAAGGCTGTTGGGTCTGCGAAACTATTGTTTTCACTTACCTCGTGATTGTTAATTTGTCTAATCTCATCTGCAGTTTTGCTATTAACACTAACCAAATCGGCACGCATTTCGCCCAGAACAACATATTGTCCAACAACGTCCTGCATTTGAGCCAACACGCCAAACAATGCAGATCTTGCATCCAACTCATCATCTTTTAAGTAATCATCAGAAAGCAAAACCTCTTCTGGCGTAACATTCAATAGGTCTTCACAGGAAGTGAATAGTGTTACCCCTAAGAGTACTCCTAATGTAATATTTATATATCGTTTCATTATATGTGTTTTTTATATTTTAAATTTATAGTCCTACTCTAACTCCTATTAATACCGAACTATACTGTGGCGTATAACCAGGATCAATACCTTGCATATAACTTAGCTGCGAGCTACTTACCTCTGGGTCGTAACCTAAATAATCTGTAATAGTTAGTATATTATTTGCTGTTACATAAAATGTAGCATTGAATATATCTGGACTATAGGATAAGGATATAGTTTTAAGTCGAATGTACGATCCATCTTCAATCCACCGATCTGAGAATCTTGAGTTTCCAACTGCATCACCGTAAACGGCTCTAGGGATTTTAGTGTTTTGGTTATCGACGGTCCAGCGGTTTGCCACTGCCAAACTCTGGTTTGAAAAATCGCTCATACTCTCATTTTTCCACCTTAATGCATTGTAAACATCGTTACCTTGGCTGAATGAAAATATAGCCGACAAGGTTAACTTTTTATAAGTAAATGTATTATAAAACATTCCTGTAAAATCTGGATTTGGATTACCAATTACCATTCTATCATCTTCATTAATTACATTATCGGAACTGTAAGTGTTAACAAACCTTACATCACCAGCTACAAATGGTTGCTGGAACCCTTGAAAATCAGTCCAATTTAAACCGTCAGCACTGGCCTCTGTAGCATTATTATATATGCCATTGGTTTCATAGCCATAAAACAAGCCTAAAGGGCTTCCTTCCTTATTTAATATGGTAGCATTTAATCCTTCTATATTATTTATTTGGCTTTGACCTGGTAATGAAACAATTTCGTTTTTATACTTTGATATATTTCCTCCCAAATCCCAGCTAAAGCTAGTAGTATTAATTACACGGGCATTTAGGCCAAATTCAAAACCAGTGTTTTTTAACTTTCCGTTGTTATCAAAAAAGCCATCACTGCCATAAACTGGATTAGACTCGTTAAAATTTAATAAGCCACTGGTTTTATTGTTAAAGTAATCGAAGGTAAAAGACAAACGTTCATTATACAAACCTAAATCAATTCCTAGATTCGTTTTTGTGGTTTCCTCCCATTGTATAGAACTATTTGCAATATTTCCATTAACAAGTCCGCTACCTTCTAAAAATCTGTTAGGGACAAAATAAGACTCTGCATTATAGTTACCAATACCATCATTACCTGTCAAACCGTAGCTAGCACGAAGCTTCAATTGGTCTATAAAATTAAAATTGGCTAGGAAGTTTTCAGATGACACAAGCCAACCTGCGGCCAAAGAAGGGAATAAGCCAACAGATTTATCGTCGCCAAATCTTGACGATGAATCAGCTGATAAATTGTAACTTAAGAAATATTTGTTTAAATATGAGTAATCCGCATTGGCATATAAAGCAGCATATTTCCAATTACCTATACTACCCGAAGTGACAAAAGTTAAACGATCTCCACTATCTAAAGATGTAAATTGGTCATCACCCGCGTTACCACTGGTTGAATATGTGTTTTCATAATTATTTGAATTATATCGAAACCCTAGGTTTAATGAAAAATCGTGAACGTGGTCTACATTAAAAACATAGTTAAGCCTAGTGTCATTATAAATGGCAAACAAACTTTCAGCACTTACTTTAGAGGTACGTACTTGCTCATCTCCGTACTCATTAAACTCGGTTGAAAGTCCAACATCTGGTAAAAATACGTTTTGTCTATTTTTAATGTAATTGGCTCCAACCAATGAGCTGATTGTAAACTTATTTGAAAGTTTGTAAGACAGTTTCATGTGCCCGTATAAGTTATAATCTTTCGCTCTAAAAATGGTATTATCTGTTATGGCTACAGGGTTACTAAATCCACCAATATTATCAACATCCTCATAAATACCGGTAACAACACCATCAGCATTTGGAACAAAAGGAGACAGAAAAGGTGATTTATTAAGAGCCGAATAAATGGGTGATGTACTTAATAAACCATCATCATATAAATCACGATCGGTATAACTAACACTTAAGTTGGTATTTAAAAACAACTTCTCGGTTACATTTGTTTCTGCATTAAAACGTGTAGTAAACCTATCAAAAGAGGCGTTTTTTACCACACCTTCATTCGTAGAATAGCCCACAGAAATTCCGTATTTTGAAATTTCGTCTCCACCAGTTACTCTAAGGTAATAATCATTTACATAGTTGTTACTAAATATTTCGTCCTGCCAATTCGTTTGGTTATGGTACTTTTCATAATCCTCGAACGATGTGTTTTCATTAAAGAATGGCATTTCACTAATTTGATCGGTAGTATACAATCCAGAATTGTTCATCTGGCCAGACAAATAACTTCTAAACTGATTACTATTCATCATTGGCAGATTATTAGGAGCAAAGTTCAAACCTCCTTGTACATAAAAATCTATTTTAGTTGAAATGCTTTCAGCTTTGTTGGTTTCAATAAGGATAACCCCATTCGCAGCTCTTGATCCGTAAATGGAGGCCGCGTCTTTAATTACCGTAATATTAGCTATATCTTTAGGGTTTATGTCAGACAAAGGGTCGTAACTATACCCTCCAATTAGATTATTATTATTAAACGTATTGGTTTCTAGCATCATTCCATCAACAATAATTAATGGTTGGGTGCTACCACTAATAGTATTATAACCTCTTATAAAGATGTTAGCGCCTATTCCCGGAATACCAGAGCGCATGATGGCCCTTAAACCACTTACCTCTCCATTTAACATATTTGCTACTGATTGACGAGGGGTGGCAATATCACCCTTCTTTGTGACTTTTGCGTTAACAATTGAAGTATTACTTTTATCATTTAACAGCATATGAACTCCTTGATTATAATAGGAGTTAAAATCTGTGCTATACAATTTAACTTCAACGTTTTTTCGCCCTTTAAGTGCTACTTCCTTGGTTGTGTAGTTTGGATTTGATATTATAAGAGTCACTCTGGTATCGGGCACTTTTATTGAAAACTTACCAGAAGCATCTGTTACAACAGAAGCAAAGGCACCTACCCGTATATTAATTCCTTGTAGGGGTAAGCTATTTCCAGCATCCAAAACCGTTCCAGTAACGATTAATTTAGTGCTTTCCTGTCCTCGCAATGCAAAAGTGATTCCGAAAAATAAAATGAAAAGCAGGGAATATGTATTTTTTATTTTCATTATAGTCAGATAATTCATATTTTTTTTGGTTGTATTAATTATTCTGTTGGAACTAATTCTGCATAATCGATACCAAAACGTCTACCATACAGTATAAGTTCTGGTTCACTTACATCAACAATAACTTTAAGTTTAACGGAGAAATAGTCATCCGGTTCGCCCGAACTGTAAAAAGGAAAATCAAAAGAGTCTCCAATTTTAATTACACCATCTTCTAGATTGTTTACTACAATAGGGCCTATTTCTTCAGTAACCGGAACGTAATTAGATCCAATATATCTTAACTCAAACTTTAGTTTAGTACTCTGTGGTGCATCCACCGTCGAAAACTTCAAGTTAAGCTCATAACTAGCGGCCAAAACATCACTAAAGTTTACTTCGAAATAATTGTTACTATTATTAGCTGTTGGATTTTCGAGTAACGACACCTCATTTGTAAATTGCCCTGAGGCAAAAGCGCTATATCGTTTTTGTATAGAAAAATCTCTTGATGAACCTACAGTTCTATTTTTAGTATCTTCAATTTCATACCTAATAGGTTTGTATATAACGCCCATTGGGTCATATATTAACTCATCAACCAAAAATATGTTTCCATTACTTAAAGCTACGTTCTCTATGATTGAATTTGGGTCTAACATCACTTCACTACCTGTTGTAGTAATAATTGTTCCATTTAACTCACTAGAATCAACTTGAGGAAAGTTTAAGTTTCTAAAAATAACTTTATCTACATTATTTTTTACAGTATCTATATACGGAGAATTGTAATAATCATCCAAATTGTCATATGCACTGGCATAAGCTTCATCGGTTAAACCAATGAATGAAAAACGTTCTTCTTCTGAACTTAAATCTCCAATAATCTTAAAATAAGTATTTTGGGTACTAAAAATAGAGTCGTACACAGCTTGCCCCAATGTATTGGTTCCTGTTTGTACGCTATTGCTTTCATCAAAACCAGTTTCATTAAATTGGTTTAGAAAATCCATTAATATAGGAAACTGGCTTTCATATTCATTTAAATATCCCCAAATATTTGGGTTTACTTCAAGTACCTGATTAATGGTGTGCACTATTCCGTTTGATGCCAATAAATCTTTATTAACAACATCTACTCCTCCAAAACTGGAACTACCGTTTGTATTTATAAATTCAACATATTTATTGTTAAACATTTTTACAAGTGTCTCAGAGTTACTTGATGAATTATAAGCAAAAAGACTGATGTGGTTGCCAATGAGCTCCTTCAATAAATCGTGATTATTTAAAATATCACTAGGCACCTGCTCGAATGCGGTGTTATTGGGTGCCCAAATTGTATAAGATTGGGACATTGCCAATTGACTGCTGTAACCTGTTTGTTCAATGTATTTTACAAAAGTTGAATAATCGGAATCCTCGGAAAGGATTGATAGAACATTAGTTTCTAGCCTAGAATCGAGTTCTTCATAGTGTTCGTCCCAAGCATCTTCATTACAGCCTACAGCTATAATTAAGCATAGTACTAACACAAGACGGCTAAAGTTAACCATAGCTTTATTTCTGTTTTTCATTATAAGTTCTTTTAATTATATTTTTTGTTAATCTACAGGAATGAATTCAACAAAATCCATAGGAGCGACACCTGATTTTAGGGCTACAAATCTAATAACGTGGCTTTTTTGTTCTGAAAGCAATAATTCCTTGGTTACAATAAACCTGCTATTACCAGATTTTTCGGCTTGTGAAACCCCTTGGTTATCGACATATTCTTCATAGCCTAATCGCCATCCTCTGGACTCCATTATTACTTCGTCTGGCCATCCTATTTGACTGGCTCTTAGCGTCATATCATATACAGATCCTATTGGTGCACCGTCCCAATATACTTGTAATTGGGCACGTGAACTAGCACCTGCACTACCCATAACCAACATTTCGTATTTACCTTTCGGTAAAACCGGTGTATCAAATTCAAACCATGCCACACCTTCAAAATCAAACACTGTATGGTCTATATGTGAATTATTACCTTGCTTTAAATACCTTATATCCTTTTCTGGAAACCAACGAACATGTTCCCAGGCCGTACTTGGCACACGTTGGTGAGAGCTAATTAACCTAGATTGATATTCAGGTTGGTCGCTTACTAGATTATAAATAATATGCTTGGGTTTAGGTACAAAAATGGTAAACAATTTATTTACTGTATGATACACACCATTTTTAGAAGGGTAGTTGCTTTCTGGCGTAATTATTGAGGTCCAAGTGTCATCTGTACCTGTTTCTGTTTCATTTAATCTTAATTCACTATCTGTCTTAAACGATTTAATAGCATTACTTGGCAAAACCGTATTTATAAAATTATCTTCTGGGAAATCTGATGTATATAAAAAGCTTTTCGTGGCATGATACCCTACAAATTTATTTAAATCATTATTGGAATCTATAAAGTTAGAATCGTCCGGTGATATGCGGTTTACTAAATCGTCAAATGAGTTAATTCCTTCTTGAGCATAAACTTCATCTGACTCAGCCAAAATAGTAAAGTTGTTTTTTGAACCAAATTCGTTATATACTTCTGAGAACACCTCATAGTACCCCGTTTGCTTCATGGCTTCAACAAAAACGGTATGCTTACCAGCTTTCTCTATAGTTACAGGTACAGGATTTATAAAGGGAGAAAGCACCCCCTTAAGCGCATGAATAACCCCATTACTGGCACGGATATCATATTGATCCAAGCCAACCTCTCTGTTAATCTCTACATTAGCAATTCCACCACCTTTTAAAAAAGAGGTGGTTAAGTAATCGCCCGTAAAGGTTGTATCAGGCAATCTTCCTTCAATAAAGCTACTGGTAAACCTTCCTGCTGCCATAGTATGGAATTTCACTAAGGTCTTTAAAAACGCAATGTCTTCTATTGAAGATAGTTCATCTAAAGAATTAGCATTAAATTTTTCTTTGATAAAACTCTGTAACGCCTCGTTGGTTGGAACAAAAGAGGTATAGTTTCCGTAGCTTTTTAAAGAATTATAAAACTCTGTTTTTTTAAGAATATCTAGGTACATCGAAAATTTCTCAGGGTTGGACTCCAAAGTTTCAATAATCGTCATCTCATCTGTAGTAAAGAACGTAGCACCATCAAGATTGTCGTTGCACGCGTTTAATAAGAACATAAACGCACAGAGACCTCCAATCCATGTAATTAATTTGTTCGTTTTCATAATAAAAGTTTTTTTAGTTTTCGTAATAAGGGTTTTGCTCTAGATTAGGGTTTAACTGAACCTGATCTTGGAGAATAGGTAGAAAATATGACTCTGGATCTGAATAAAAGCTTAAAATCAATTCGTAGGTATCTGCGCTACTTTTAATATCTACTAAATCTGTTATCAAATATTGATTTTGGTAATCGTTTCGTCGAGCAAAACGCAAAAGATCATACCATCTTTTGCCTTCAAAGGCAAACTCTTTCTGGCGTTCTAATAGTAAAACATTTAACAGAGCTGGCTCGTTTATTGCAACGTCTAGTGGAGCACCTGTGGCACGCCGATGAACCATTTCTATAAGGGCTGCTGCCCTATCCAAATTTTTATTCTCAGATGAGAGAATATAAGCTTCAGCTTGCATCAACAGTACGTCAGAATATCTATAAAATATAAACGTATTAAAAAACTGTTGCTGCCCACGATATTCTCCCGTATTATCTACTCCTGCAAACTTAAATACGGCGTTATTCTCTATATCAAAAGTTGCCAAATCGGTTCTAATATCATCGGAGTACTCCATGTATACCTGCTCAATTTGCTTAAATGGCGCATAGGTTGGGTTATCTATGTAGAATGCATTCTGGTAGGTTCTGTTTATATCACTAAACTGCAATTCAAAAATACCTTCTTTGGAATTACCTTCAAAGAAAATATCACTAAACCAATCTGCACCTTCAACTAAACTATATCGCTCCGAATCAATAATTTGTTGGGTTACAGCTATACATTCATTGTACTGCTCGCTCCATAAGTAAGCATCAGCCAGAATAGCTCGCGCACCACCTTTAGTCATTCTACCTTTATCATAAGCAGCAGACTGTTCATAACCTAAATTTAAGTCCTCTATGGCTATTTTTAAATCAGCTACAATTTGCGCTATAATTTCTTGCTCTGTACTTTTTGAAGGATAAAAATCTACTTGGTTATTTGATGTTGCCTTAAGTACCAATGGCACTTCCTTAAAATTTTTCACAAGGATTAGATAAACCAAAGAACGTATAGTTAAGGCCTCGGCTTTAAAATTATTAGCTTCGGCTTCTGTAAAAGATAAATCGTTAGCCTTAGCTTGATCGGTAAACTCTAAAACCAAGTTACAATAGTTAATGGTTTTATAAAAATTAGCCCAATTCACTAATCCATTCGTTGGAATCAAATAGTTTTTCATCATATTCTGCTCGTCACCTCCTGCTCTTAGGGATACCAACATTTCAGCTCTTAGCTCACCCCATTTAAAAACCCTATCGGTAAAACCAGATTCGTTCATTGAGGCATAACAACCCGCAACAGCAGATGACACCTGTTCTTTATTTTGCCAAAACTCTTGTTGTATAAGGCTGTCCTGTGGCTCTAAATCTAAGTAATTGCTACACGATGAAAGTGTTGCCAAAAAAAGTGGAACTACTAGTAATATTTTCATTATGTGTTTTTTCATAATTTTTAGACGTTGTTACAGTTTTAAAATGTAAGGTTTAAACCTAAGGTTATTTCTTGAGACCTTGGTGTTTGGTTATTGTCATAGCCCAAACTTTGCCATTTACTACTGTTTCCTGTTTCTGGATCGGCCCCTGAATACTTAGTAAAGGTTAATAAGTTTGATCCTGTTACAAATACAGATGCATAGTTAAAGTTTATCTTTTTAAGAAATGCCTTTGGTAAATTATACCTTAGAGTAACAAATTTCAGTCTTAAAAACGAACCATCTTCAAGAAAACGATCTGACCCTAGGGTGTTTACAGGACTGTTAAACTCCGCTCTCGGAATGTCGGTTTGATTTCCTTCAAACCTCCAACGACGCAACGTTGAAGTGCTTTGGTTGTCAAAACTATCCATACTTTCAGCATTCATTCTTGCTATGTTTATAATCTTTTGATTAAAGCGATAATTAAAAAATGCATTCAATTGAAAATTTTTATAACGGATGTTTGGTCCAAAACCACCAAATAGCAATGGGTTGGCATTACCTATATAAACTACATCCAAACGATCTATGGAACCGTCTTTGTTAACATCTTCATACTTGGCATCTCCAGCTTGAAATATCGCACTGCTGTTACTGTTAAACACCATGTCTTTAGGTTGCCCATTAATATCGTATATAATGTCACCATTTTCATCTCTAGCTACTACATCGTCACTTGTGCTATAAACCCCTAAATAACGGTACCCATAGAACGACCCTATCGGATTACCCTCTTGTATCCTTTTTAAATAACCATTTGGACCTGTTGCCAATGCATTTCCATCTTCAACATCCTGCGCATCAGTAATCCTTTTTATTAAGTTTCGGTTACGGGCTATATTGAAATTGATATCTAACTCAAAATCTTCATGTTGTACTACTTTGGTCCTTATACTCAGCTCAAAACCTTCGTTACTAATATCTCCTAAGTTTAAATAAGGTAGCGATGAAAAGCCAGTTGTAGAAGGTATAGAAGTGTTGGGAGTTAACATATCCCTAGTGTCTTTTTGGTAAAACTCAAGATCACCACTTAACCTTCTATTAAAGAACGAATAGGTAAGCCCTATGTTTTTTTGAATAACCGTTTCCCATCTTAAATCTGTTAGCTCCATATTGTCTGGACGAACTGGGCGCTCATCCAAGTAGTTATACCCGTATGTAGAATAGGTGTTATACTGGCCATAGTTAAAATTAGGCGAGTTACCATTAACACCATAACTACCACGAATACCCAACTCATCAATGAAATCAAGATTTTCCATAAAAGGTTCACTCGATAAAATCCATTTACCAGCTAGACTTGGGAAAGCACCATATCTATAACTGCTACCAAATTTAGAATTACCTTCTGAGCGGATACCCCCACTTAGAATATAGCGGTCTAAAAACTGATAATTGAACATGAAGTTATAGGCCACCGTTCTGTTTTGTGTAAAACTAGAACCTAAAGAATTCCCGTTTCCTTCAATCCTTGTAAGTGCAATAGGCGTTTGTATATAGCTACTAGGTGAGTTACTTGTTTCTACTGAATAACCCTGACTTGTTTTCTCAAAAGTTTGAACAGCAGCACTTGTAAAAAGTGAATGCTTATCTTCATCACCCAAATTTGGTTTCCAAATAAGTCGGTTGTCGGTACGCATTACAAAAAACTCAGCATCACCAAAAATTGCATTATTTGCCGATCCGTTTGTCCAAGCAGCACCTATAGCTTCCTCTGGCACAAATCTTGAAGTTTTATCAACATTAATATCAAAAGAGATAATTGATCTAAAATCTAAAGCATCCATAGGTTTATAGTTAAACCTAAAAATGGGAGTAATTCTATTGTTTTCAACATTAAATTTAGAAAGCCTAGCCATAGCTACAGGGTTATAATAATCTGACCCCGAACCTTGGAAGGCATTAATAGGTGTAAAATATTGATTGGTTAAACCTCCATCTTCATCAACTTGGTAAATGGATTGATTAGGCATTTTTAAAAGAGCTAAACCTCTTATTCCAGGAGAAGATCTATCTAAGGACCCGTGGGTATATGATAATTCCGAAGAAATTTTTATTTTATCGGAGATGTTATAATCTAATATAGCTCTTGTTGTAAATAACTTGAATGCACTACCTATAGTGGTACCCAATTGATCTTTGTAACTAGCCGAAACACGGTAATTAGATTTTTCACCACCACCAGACACTCCAAGAAAATGCTCCTGTGTTTTTCCTGTTTGTGTAATTTCATCAATCCAGTTAATATTTTTATTATACAAATTATATAATTCATATCCTGGATCGTATTCAATTTGAGGATAGGTCACCGTGTTGTTTACTGCTATAAGTTCATCCTTTATGAGCGTAGAGTATTGATCACCATTAAGCATCGGAATCCCTTCTGGTTGCCAACCTACACTACCTCTATAGCTATAAGAAAATTGCGCAGGCCCCTTGGCACCTCTTTTTGTTTTAATAAGTAAAACACCGTTTGCTGCCCTCGAACCATACTGAGCTGTAGCCGCCGCATCCTTGAGTACCGATATTTCTTCAATATCGTTTGGTGATACCCCAATCATGGCAGCATATTGCTGTTCATCTGCAGAGCCAAAATCAAATAGGTTATCAATCTCAGTTTCAAAAGGCACACCATTGATTACAATCAACGGTTCTGACGACGCATTTAACGAAGATGTCCCTCGAATACGAATAGACATTCCCGCACCAGGTTCACCTGAGTTGGCAACAATATCCACACCACTTAACCGACCCTGAAGCTGATCTACAATACCTGTAGAAACGGTTTCACTGACTTCTTCCATATTAATCGTTTCCATAGCAGTAGCAATTCTACGCTTTTCCATTTCAAATTCACCAGTAAAAGCTTTTTGCTTTGCACGACCGCGGAGCATAATAACATCCAGCTCTGAAATATCTTCTTTCAACCGTATATCAATAGTGGTTTGATTACCAGGAATTACCTCTTTAGTAACATAACCCACATAAGAAAAGGTTAATTTGTTATTAGCGTTTTTTAAGGCTATGGAATAATTACCATTAAAATCAGCCACAACTCCACTGATAATACGGTTGTCTTTATCTACCTCGGCAATAGTTGCCCCTGTTAAGGGTACTCCTTCTGCCTCACCTACAATAGTTCCTGATACAATTGTTCTTGATTGCGCAGACATGTTCCACACGGATAGCAATATGCATACTATCATTACAACATATGGATACGACCTGTATTTATACTTCATATTTTATAAACTTTTAGTTAGTTTTGATTATTTAATGTAACTGCCTAATTCGTGAATGATCACCTTCTTGGACAACAGATTAGAGATTCCGCTGGTAGTTACGCTCTCGCTTGTTTCTGTGTTGGTGAGCGTTAAGCTTGTAGTTGGCTTATTGTTATCTACTGTAAAAGCATCATAAACAGGTGCAAAATCCACCACTCTACTAAAATACAATGTAGAAAAGGTTCCTGTCATCCTACCATCTGCAGGAATAGCTTGTTGTAAAAAATGCTTTTTAGCAAAATCTAAAAGTTGCTTTTTAGCCGTAGCCAAACCTAAGTCATCTAAGCTTGCTAAATATGCAGGATCAGGATTAGGAATAACCCCGTCGCTTACAGCTTGATTTACGGCATCATTATTGGGAGCCAATAATGTAAAGGTTTTCTGTAAATTTAAAAAGTTAATTAATTTATCTTCAGAACCGGGTATATTGATAAGTGTACCTGCTCCATTAAGTACATTTATGAATAAAGAGAAAGTGGCAATATTATCCTTTAATGCGGCATAGGTAAACTGCGATGGTCGTCTAATAGCTGCACTCATTTCGAAGAACTTACCATTATCTGTATCTTCAATAGCAACTGCCTCTACGCTTTCTCCAATAAGAATATCACCACCACCAGCAATGGCATCTCCTGAGGCATAAATAAACTCACCACTTTTTGTTTGATAATAGTTATTGGAATTAAAATCTACCGTTTCTTCAACTATTTGGTTCAATACAATATCCTTTAATGTATTGGTTACATAAGTAATATCAGAAGAACTAGGATTAGAAGAATTAGGATCTGGATAAATACGGTTATTATTAGGATCTGGATCTCCTTCAACTTGCATGTATATTGGGTTGGCATTAGGGTTTTCTGGATCAAAATATTCAGGATCAGTAAGAACTGTAATTCTTCTAGTAGCACTATTGGGGTCTACCAAATTTTGAAATTGGTCATTTTTAATCCCAAAAATTGAAAAATCAATACCTGGACTCTGCAATGCATTGTCTATCCCTAAATCCTGAACAGCCTTAAGCATAATGTAATAATTAGGATCTAACAATAACGGCCCCATACTGGTAGTGAAACTTGCATTGGAATAAACCGTATTTACACCAACAAAGAACCCATTACTACAGAACTTTTTATCTACGACATCCTCTTCCTTAAAATCGACTAAACTCAATGAAATATCATAGGTTTGGCCGAAGTTACTAGGGGTAATATCCCAAAAGTTGGCCACAAAAAATGGCTTTAAAAATTTACCCAACACATCCAAAGGCATTTCATCATAGGAATCATAAAATTGACCAAGAATGCTATTTCCTTCCAAATAAGATTGCAACGCCTCATTTGTGGGCACCATAAGCCCAGTTGCATTAGATAATGTTCGATCCACACTGTTTATTAGTCGTGGATAGGTTTCTTCATTTGGATTATATGGGAGAAGGTTTTGCGTAATGTTTGTGGCAAAATTCAACCTGTGAAAAGTTTCAATTTCCCCTGTCTCAGGATTTTCTTGATCACCTACAAGATCTATAGATCCAAAACGCTCCAACAATTTTTTAAAAGTGGAGTATTTCTCACCATATTCCTCTGATGATAGATTTTGATAAAGATTTTTTCTAGGCTCTAAAACTTTATCTAAAGCATAAATTATTCCATTTTCAGCAATAATATTAGTTTGCTCTACATTAGCCCCAAACACTTTCATATCACCTTGAGAAAAATTTTCACCAGGAAACATAAAATCATAATCAGAACTTACAGTAGACGCTTTTACATCAAAATAAGAATCTAAAAAGTATACTGTAGTCTTAGCTCTACCATTGCTAGTATCTAGAGTATACTTCCCTGGATCTGGAACATCCATTAAGTGGGTATAATTGGCAGCATCAACAACTTCCCACGGATCTTGGTACTGGGTCCTTCTTCTCAAACTACTCCCTTCATAAAACTGACTTTGGTAATAAGTTAAGGTTGTAGTGTTCCAAGCATCTGTAATTATTGAGTATTTTATAATGTTTTCCAATCGCTCTTCTGGAATGGCCTCAAAAGACGTATAACCTTCTTCACTCATAAACTCCTCGAAGGCCTCATCGGTAGGCACAAAAACAGTCCATGACCCTCCTTTTTCTAAAGGATCTTTATATTGTGTTTTTTCTAGAGCCTGCAGATAGTACTTAAAGATACCCATGTCCTGCAACTGCGGATAAATGGTACCTACCAAATTATCTGGGCGCGCATACTCTAACGGATCTGGTTTACACCCAAAAACGACCATAATTGCAAGCAGCATAATTACAATCTTTTTCTGCTGTTTTTTCTGTGTCATAATTTAATATTGTTGATTTTAAATTTATTTGTTTTTTTGTTTACTATTCATTTAGTTTACATACTCAACTTGTGAAAATTACGCCAAGCTTTGTTAGTTATTTGTTAAAACAAACTTAATCAGTAAGTTTGTTTTTATGTATAAATTATTGCTCTTAACAGATAAACCATTGCTCTTTTTAACGGTATACCACCACATTCCTTAAGAATATTGGACTTGCAACAAAAAGTTGGACAATTAATTGCGAGATTTAAGC
>TARA_R110002049_G_scaffold72237_3_pt1 | contig 17236 bp, 19 predicted proteins | sample TARA_R110002049 | Tara Oceans TARA_R110002049 (sample SAMEA4396941) | marine metagenome | biome: Polar Biome; feature: [SRF] surface water layer (ENVO:00010504); material: water (ENVO:00002006), including particulate matter (ENVO:01000060) such as... | depth 5 m | reverse complement strand
TAACCCAATAAATTATCCTTTAAACCTTCTTGCGGATTTAAGGGATTATAAAAACGGATTTCTAAGGATGAAGCATCGTTTTGCTAAAAAAGGACATTATGATGTTCACTTTAAGATAAATGAAGACATCGTAGTTTCTTATACTGTTAAAGTTGATAAATCTTAAACAGACTCTTAATTGTCAGGGCAAACGCATTAAAAATATTAAGCCACGAATTACACTAATTAAATGAGCTAAGCTCATTTTAAATTCGTGAAATGATTATCCAGAAATGATCGCACGAATATAAAAATCTAAAGATTTTTAAAAAATTAGTGAATATTAGAGAAATTCGTGGCTAAAAATAGAAATGTTGAGTTTAATGCGTTAGCCCTGTCTTAATTGTTCTTTTGAAATATTATGTAGAATGAATTTATTATTCAGTTCCAAATACATTTCTTACATTTAAGCAGTAAACAAAATACACCGATTATGTATTCAATACAGTTTGATAAATCAGAACTGTTTTCATTCTATATCGGCATTATACTAGATAATCTGGTATATATCATAAAAGGAATAAATGTTATATGCTTAAAAAAGTTTTTGGAAGTGCCGTTTTTGGTGTGGAAGCCACAACCATTACGGTTGAAGTGAATGTAGATTCTGGAATTGGTTATCATTTGGTAGGATTGCCAGATAACGCCATTAAGGAAAGTAACTACCGCATTGCGGCGGCACTTCAAAATAACGGATATAAAATTCCAGGGAAAAAGATAACCATAAACATGGCGCCTGCCGATTTACGGAAGGAGGGAAGTGCTTATGATTTAACTTTGGCTATCGGAATTCTAGCGGCATCCAAACAAATTCAAGATCCAGATTTAGAAAAATATTTAATTATGGGCGAGCTTTCGCTTGACGGAAGTTTGCAACCTATAAGAGGCGCTTTACCTATTGCGGTAAAAGCTAGAGAAGAAGGCTATAAAGGATTTATTTTACCGAAACAAAACGCCAAAGAGGCTGCTATTGTTGATGGATTGGAAGTTTACGGTGTTGATAATATTAAACAAGTGATTCAGTATTTTGATAAAGGCGAACCTTTAGAGCAAACGATTATAAATACCCGAGAAGAATTTTATAAAAATCTCGATTTTCCTGAGTTTGATTTCTCGGATGTTAAAGGACAAGAAGGCATTAAACGCTGTATGGAAATTGCGGCAGCGGGCGGACATAATATTATTTTAATAGGACCGCCCGGAGCAGGAAAAACCATGTTGGCAAAGCGTTTACCGAGTATTTTACCGCCAATGACGCTTCATGAAGCTTTGGAAACCACTAAAATCCATTCCGTGGTTGGTCGTGTAAAAGATACCGGATTGATGGCGCAACGCCCATTTAGGAGTCCACATCACACCATTAGCGATGTTGCACTTGTTGGAGGTGGAGCATTTCCGCAACCTGGAGAGATTTCTTTATCACATAATGGCGTCTTGTTTTTAGACGAATTACCCGAATTTAAACGAGGTGTTTTAGAAGTGTTGCGTCAACCGTTGGAAGATAGGGAAGTTACGATTTCGCGTGCAAAATTTACAGTGACGTATCCATCGTCATTTATGTTGGTGGCAAGTATGAATCCGAGTCCGGGAGGTTACTTTAACGATCCTGATGCGCCCGTAACTTCAAGTCCTGCCGAAATGCAACGGTATTTAAGTAAAATTTCTGGTCCGCTATTAGATAGAATTGATATTCATATTGAAGTGACTCCCGTACCTTTTGAAAAACTGTCTGATGATAGAAAAGGAGAAACCTCAGTAGATATTCGTAAACGTGTTACCAAAGCTAGAGAAATACAAACAACTCGATTTAAGGAATCTGATGTGGTACATTATAATGCGCAAATGAATACCAAACAAATTAGAAAACATTGCATTTTAGATGAAGCTTCTAAGCAATTGTTGAAAACGGCTATGGAACGATTGAATTTATCGGCACGTGCTTATGATAGAATTTTAAAAGTATCCAGAACAATTGCAGATTTGGAAGGTGTTGAAGCTGTTAATGGATCCCATATTGGTGAAGCGATTCAGTATAGGAGTTTGGATCGTGAGGGTTGGTTGGGGTAGCAAATTCCTGCGGAGGCAGGAATCTTTTTAAAATAGTTATAAACAAACTAGTGTTTGACTCCACGAGCGAGACGCTCGCGGTAGCGAGGAATCAATAAATTAGAATGAGTAGAAAATATAAATTTCACAATAAACAAGGCGCATATTTTATAAGTTTTGCCACTGTGTATTGGTTGGATGTTTTCACACGTCAACTTTATTTTAGTGTTTTAGAAGAAAGCATAAGCTATTGCAGAGCAGAAAAAGGAATGGAAGTATACGCTTATTGTATAATGCCAAGTCATGTACATTTGATTTTTCGTTCTTCAAATGATGATCCTTCTGGTTTAATTAGAGATTTTAAAGGATTTACAGCCAGAAAATTGATAAAGACTATTGATGATAATCCGCAAGAAAGTAGAAAAGACTATTTATTATGGATGATGAAAAGAGCTGGAAAAAAGAATAGTAATGTTGAAAAGTTCCAATTTTGGCAACAGCATAATAAACCCATAGAATTATGGAGTGAGAAAGTGATTCAGCAGAAAATAAATTATATTCATAATAATCCTGTTGAAGCAGGATTTGTAACTAATCCAGTAGATTGGAAATATAGTAGCGCAAGAAATTATCAGGAAGATCAAACAGTTTTAGAAATAGATATATAAGCTTAAACAATAGTCTAGCTAGCGCAAGCGTCACGCTCGTGACCGTATGAGTAAGAATAGATTTGATAATTTAAAAGCCAATTTTGACGGCACGAGCAAGATGCTCGCGCTAGCGAGGGATTCTCACATCTGATGGTAAATCAGCATTATGGCAAAGAATACCTTTTCTCGCAAATTTCAACTATAAAGAATCAGTCCCGTCAAAAAAAACTACGGTATATTTACACATGAATTTAAAAGTTTTAAGATCGCTTTAGTAATCACATTTTTCCCTATATTTGAGTAGGCCTATATCAATGCATGAATAAAATTGTAGAAGACTGGTTTCACTTATATTCCGATGAATTATATGGATGGGCCTATCATAAAACATCCTCAAAGGAAATATCCGAAGACCTGGTACAGGAAACATTTTTAGCTGCGTTAAAGGGTTTCAAAAATTTTAGGCACGATAGCCAACCCAAAACTTGGTTGTTTGCTATACTGAACAATAAGATTATCGACTATTATCGAAAAAAAGCTAGGTCTTTTGACCAAGATAAAACAAATGAAAGAATGCTCCTCAATCGGACAAAATCCTATTTCGACGCCCATGAAAATTGGAAAATTACTGGGAAGGAAATGTTCTGGGAAGAAAATATCCATTTATTGGACGATGAAGAATTTTCTAAAATTTTGAACTGGTGTCTAAATGAATTACCGGATAGTTGGCGTTTTTCGTTGGTTTCCAAATACTTATTGGAAAAGAGTGCGGCCCAGATATGTCAGGAAATCGAAGTGACAAGGTCTAATTATTGGCAGATCGTGCACAGGGCTAAATTGATGGTAAAAAAATGTATCGACCTAAATTGGAAGAATTAAGGCTGATTTTGCTAAATAGTTTTTAATATGTACAGACGGATTTTAAGTGCACTTACTTTCCCATGTTTACGGATAACGGAGATGGTAGAAAAAAAGGAGGTAACCGGATTGTCCTTTACGGAAAATGTCAGGTACAAACTCCATGTGCTCTTATGCAAGGTTTGTAAGTCTTATTTAAGGCAGTCGCACTTGATCGATAAAGCTTTGAAAAGAATGTTCGGTCCGTCCCGGGTCGAGAAAAAGGAACTGGATGAAGCCGCCAAAGAGAAAATTTTGGAGCAAATAAGAAATGCAAAATAAATTGTTTAATTTTTTTTTGATAAACCTTTCCAAATAGCAACTTTTATTTTTTAAACTATTCATTTACAGGCAAAGCCATATAGCCTGTACTTTCCTCCTATTCAATCTAGTATTTGATAAAAGAGTTTGATATCATCTATTGGATTTTTGCTATTTTTTTTCATTCAAACTGTCAGGATTGTCATTCGCTGCGTCTATTCCCGCAAATAATGATAATAACCTAAACAGAACTGATAGAATTGTTAACAGGATAGCTATAGGGTTAGTTTAAGAAAACTGCTTCAATAGCTATTAGTTACTGTTAACAGATACTTTGTTTAACATTTAAATATTTACAAGATGAAAAAAGTTTTATTTCCCACGCTATTTTTTTTGATAGCTTTATCTAGTTGTGATCTCAGCGACGACGTGGACAATCCGATAGTAGAAATTGAAGAAAATTTTTCTGAAGCCAGCTACCCAGAATTGGTCAATTTTACCGGCAGCAGTAGTTCTACGGAAGGAATTGTTTATGAAGTCCTTCCCGGCCCTGCTGCGCTCAACCCCGATATGAGTCCTACCCCCTTTTCGAATAATACAGAAATGACTACCGGGGTATATGATTTTGAAGTGGCCGACCTTAGTGCCGAAGATTCTGAAGGTTCCCAAGATGAGGTTACCTCAGTAAATATTGAATTTACCGGAAATGACGGCACAAAATTTTTAATAGATGAAATCAGTATAATACATAAACCTGAAGGAGCGGGCGACCATACATTTTTTGGAGGCGTAGGGCTGAATAAACAAATGCACGGCAATACAGGAATTGGAACGGGACTTATGCCCAAAACGCTTTCGTATATAACCCTTTGGGGAATAACCGATCTAAAAAATGCCGATACCGGTGAAGTTGTAGCTTCAGACAGGCTTATCCACATCATGAGCGCAACCAACGTCCGTGATAAAGACCTTCAATTGGTTCCTGGTGTAGAGGAGGACAAATCGGACTATGATATCAAAAATGCCCATACCCATGTAATTCTTCCCCCTCAGGATACAGAAGGAAATTCCGACCCCATTCCCGGTACGGACCATGGTTTTATTCATATGATGTATGAGGACGTACTTTTAACAGGTGGCCAACGCGATTGGAAACTTGCCTACGAAATTTTACCTGGACCCGCAGTTATTAATCCCAATATGGATCCCACACCTTTTTCTGACAAAATAGGCCTAGGAGCGGGGACATATTCCTTAAAAGTTTCCGATTTGTCGGAGCAGGATTCCCAAAACTCCCAAGATGAAGTAGATGACTTTTCACTTAGCTATACAAGGCAAAACGGTGAAATTTTTAGGATCAATGATATTCAGGTAATCCATAAAGAAGAAGGTTCCGGGGATCATACTTTCTTCGGCGGGGTAGGTTTGAACAAAACCATGCACGGAAATTCGGGCATAGGAACGGGGCTAATGCCTAAATTAACCTCTTATATAACCTTATGGGGAATTGCAGATCTATTGGATGGCGAAGGAAATATTTTAGCAGAAAACAGATTGATACATATCATGGTATCTGCAAAGGTAAGGGATGAAAACCTAAACCTTATCTCTAGTGTATCCGACGACCTATCGGATATGGATCCCGATAAAAGGGAGACACATATAATAATGCCCCCTCAGGATCTGGAAGGCAACCAAGATCCCGTTCCTGGAACTGGCCATGGCTTCCTTCATTTGATGTTTGAAAGTGTGGACTTGGGCATCAAATAAATCACTTCTATATAAAATTATTACGAAAACCCGATAGGCCATGCCCATCGGGTTTTTTTCGAATCTGTCTTACACTTTTAAGTTATGGGATTACATAAGAGCCCTTATTTTCTAAAAGTTCAGTATTAGGTCGGAGGTCTGTTTTATATTCAAGCTTCTAGATATATAATGCAGTACATTTTAAAAAAGGACACTCTGGTATGGGACAGATCAATAGACGCATTTATCGACCTAGGGGAATACCCTTGATCAAAAGACTATTTGAGTCGGAATGGATTATTTTTTCATTCAAACTGTTCCTGCTAGCGCGAGCGTCACGCTCGTGACCGTATGAGTAAGAATAGATTTGATAATTTAAAAGCTATTTTGACGGCACGAGCAAGATTCTCGCGCTAGCTTTTATATTTTTTTGTATGGATTTAGTTTTTATAAAATTCTTTTTCTTTAATAGATTTAATCCTAAATTTATAAAATGAAAAAACACATCATAATATTACTAGTAATTATACTTTTCAACTGCAACAACACAAAACAAACGCCACAAGAAACCCCACAAGTTTCAAATGAGGTGACAACCTCAAAACCCATTCAAGACACTCCAAAACTCAATTTAAAAAGCGCAAATACCTTGGTGGAGTTACCATTGCATTGCATGAATATAGAATACCCAAACCGCTTATCGCAAACTTTGGGTGGTGATGACGATTTAAAAGCACCAACTGATTTACATCCTGCGTTTTATGGCTGTTTCGATTGGCATTCAGCAGTACACGGGCATTGGAGCTTGGTGAGTTTACTAAAACAGTTTCCAAACATGGATAAAGCGGATGAAGTGAAAGCACGTTTACTCAACAATATTTCAAAAGAAAACATAGAAAACGAAATTCAATATTTTTTTGGTGAGCATAATAAATCTTTTGAACGGACTTATGGTTGGGCATGGTTACTAAAACTAGCTGAGGAATTACATACTTGGGATGCACCAATAGCCAGAGAGCTAGAAACCAATTTACAACCGCTAACCGATTTAATAATCGAGAAATATATTGCCTTTCTACCCAAGCTAAATTATCCACTTCGCGTGGGAACACATCCAAATACAGCATTCGGACTCTCATTTGCTTATGATTATGCGGCAACTGTAAACCACGATGCACTTAAAACTGCGATTTCAGAACGTGCAAAATATTTCTTTTTAAATGATAAAAACTGCCCTATGAGTTGGGAGCCAAGCGGTAGTGATTTTTTATCACCGTGTTTAGAAGAAACTGCTTTAATGAAACGTTTGTTACCAAAAGCTGAATTTAAAGTGTGGCTAAATGATTTTTTACCCGAATTGAAAAACAAGGATTATCAACTAGAAGTTGGTTTGGTTTCCGATAGAACCGATGGGCAACTCGTGCATTTAGATGGTGTTAATTTTTCCCGAGCTTGGAGTTTAAATAAAATAGCCGAAGGTTTACCTGAATACAGTCACTTGAGGTTTGTGGCTAATAATCATATAAATTATTCTTTACCAAGTATTGTGGGCGATAGTTATGAAGGCGGACATTGGTTAGGTAGTTTTGCTATTTATGCGTTGAACTCTACTGTTAAATGATATTAAAATGGCTTAAAAACAGTGGTCCAGGTCCGTTAATTGCAGCTGCGTTTATTGGTCCGGGAACCGTTACCGTTTGCACACTTGCTGGAGTTGGTTTTGGGTTTGCACTTTTATGGACAATAGTTTTATCCATTTTCGCAACTATTGTATTGCAAGAAATGTCGGCGCGTTTGGGTATTATTACTCAAAAGGGCTTATCAGAAATCATTAAAACAGAAATTAAGCACCCTGTATTTAAGTTTTTAGCTATTGGTTTAATCCTTTCAGCTATTGTTATTGGAAATGCTGCTTATGAAGCTGGTAATATTACAGGCGGAGTATTGGGTTTAGAGGCTATTGTTGGGAATCCGAGTTTTGAAATTGGTGATTTTTCAATAAACATATTAAGTCTAATTATTGGAAGCTTAGCATTTATATTGCTTTATATTGGGAATTATAAAGTCATCGAAAAGGCACTAATAAGTCTTGTGATCTTAATGAGTTTAGCGTTTTTAATTACGGCTATTATAACAAAACCAAATATCCTCCAAATTTTAAAAGGTGCATTCATTCCTAAATTTCCAAAAGATAGTTTGCTTACTATTATTGCACTTATTGGCACAACGGTAGTACCTTATAATTTGTTTTTGCATGCGGCGTTGGTAAAGGAAAAATGGAAAACAAAAAACGATTTACAATTTGCTAGAAAAGACACCATAATAGCAGTAATTTTGGGCGGTTTGGTCTCTATGTGTATAATTATTTCTGCAGCATCCATACAAAGTGAAGATGTTAAAAATGCTGCGGATTTAGCAAAAGGACTTGAACCTTTGTTTGGCAGTTTTGCTAAATATTTTCTAGCTATCGGCTTATTTGCTGCAGGAATTACAAGTGCTATCACAGCACCATTGGCTGCAGCTTACGTAGCGAGTGGTTGTTTAGGGTGGTCGTCAAACATGGAAACCAAAAAATTCAGGGCAGTTTGGATAATTATTTTAGGTTTAGGTATTGTGTTTTCTTCGTTAGGCATCAAACCTATTGATATTATTAAGTTTGCTCAAGTAGCAAATGGTATTCTTTTGCCCGTAATTGCTGGCTTTTTAATTTGGATTGTAAATAAAGGATCTGTTTTAGGAACTTTTAAAAACACCATTTTACAGAATATTTTAGGGTTTTTAATATTAGGAATTAGTATCTTACTTTCATTAGCAACACTAAACAAAGTGTTCAGTTTAAATGTATTTTAGTGGATCATAAAATTATTGATATTAATGTAGATGTAGGCGAGGGGATTGGTAACGAATCTCAGCTTATGCCCTATATAGCCTCGTGTAATATTGCTTGTGGCGGACACGTGGGTGATTTTAATACCATGCAAGATGTTGTAAAATTGGCACAACAGCACCGGGTAAAAATTGGTGCGCATCCGTCTTTTCCGGATAAAGAAAATTTTGGACGCCAACCTATGGACATGTCATGTGCAGCTTTGTTTTCTTCAATTAAGAATCAAATAGACGACTTAATCAAGGTTTTAAACAGGGAAAATGCCTTATTGCATCATATTAAACCTCATGGTGCGCTTTATAATTTGGCAGCGGTTGATGACCGTACTGCCAACGTCATTGTTGAGGTAATGAAAAGTATGGCTTTACCTATAAAATTATATGTGCCTTATAAATCGGTAATTGCAGATTTGGCTTTAAAAGAAAACATTCAAATTACCTATGAAGCTTTCGCTGATAGAAATTATAATAACGATTTAACTTTGGTTTCTAGAAGTGAAACGAATGCTTTAATAGATGATTCCGATTTGGTTTTTGAACATGTTTTTAGGATGATTTCTGATAAAAAAGTAAAGACAATTCAAGGTTCAGAAATTGATATTAAAGCGGAAACATTTTGTGTGCATGGCGATCATCCGAAAGCGGTGAGTTTGATTAAAAATTTAAATAGAAAACTGGAAGCAAACACTTATAAAATTAGATGATCTTTAATGCCTTTTAAACTAACATATAAACCTTTTGGTGAGCGTGCTATTTTAGTAGAATGGCCTCATAACATAGATAAAAATATTTTGAAGGATATACTTGTCTTTAAAACTAAAATAAAGGATAATACTATTAAACAAATACTTGAATTAAAAATTGCATATAGCTCGTTATTAATTATTTATAATTCATTTTGTAGGAATTTTGAAAATGAGATAAATTTATTAAAAAAAATATATATTTCTCCTGATTTTGAAGCTGACATTCTGTCAAATTTATGGAAAATTCCAGTATGTTATGATGATGTATTTGGATTGGATTTGGAGTTGATTTCAAAAGAAAAAAACATCTCAAAAACAGACATTATTAAAAGCCATTCAGAGGCCATTTATACGGTTTATTTTATTGGTTTTTTACCAGGGTTTTTATACTTGGGCGGATTAGATGAAACACTACATATTCCTAGAAAATGGGCTCCAAGATTACACATTGAAAAAGGTGCGGTTGCCATTGGCGGAAATCAAACAGGTATTTATCCAAATGCGAGTCCGGGGGGTTGGAATATTATTGGTAACTCACCAATTAATTTTTTTGATGTTTCAAAAGAAAAGCCCTGTTTTGCAAAAGCTGGAGACCAAATTCAGTTTTATGCTGTGTCGTTAAAGGAATATCAAGATATTAAAACGTTGGTGGACGCCAATGTGTACCAATTGGAAAGTGAGGTGCTAGATGGTTAAAGTTTTAAAACCAGGATTTTATTCCACTATTCAAGATTTAGGACGCTTTGGGTTTCAAGAATTTGGTGTACCATATTCTGGGGTTATGGATATAAAAGCAACAGCTATGGCAAATGCTTTGTTGGGAAATGATGAAAATGATGCTGTTTTAGAAATGACAATGACCGGTGCGACACTTCAATTTGAAATACATACTTGTATTGCGCTTTCGGGTGCTGATCTATCTGCAAAGTTGAATGAAAAACCTATACAACTTAATAAAATGATTTTGGTTAAACCAAATGATATATTGTCTTTTGGTAAATTAAACCATGGTTTTAGGTGTTATTTGGCTGTTTTTGGTGGTTTTAGGACGGAAACTGTTATGAAAAGCAGAAGTATGAATCAAAACATTACAAAACAGATAATGCTTCAAAAAAATGATGAATTGAAAATTTCAAATTCTATTACATCAAATTTAAAGCATCATGCGAGTATTAAATTTGAAGCATCATATATAGAACTTAGCGACATAAAAGTTTTTAAAGGGCCGGAGTTTGAGTTTCTAACTAAAAGTCAGCAAAACGAATTATTTTCAAAATCATTTACCATTTCAAAAGATAATAACCGAATGGCGTATCAGTTGGAAGAAGCTTTTCAAAATGATTTAAAACCCATTATAACGTCGGCAGTACTTCCAGGAACGGTACAATTAACACCATCAGGAAAACTAATTGTTTTGATGCGGGATTGCCAAACTACAGGAGGGTATCCCAGAGTGCTTCAACTTAAAGAATCTTCTATTGATGTGTTGGGACAAAAGTTTACAGGTAAAACTATAAACTTTAAACTTAATTCTAAATTTTAGCTTAAGTTTTCCTACTTTTAACGACAGACCACTAAAGTTTCATTATGCACAAAAAAACCATATTATTATTTCTGCTAATTACATCAATTTTTAGTTGTAAAAACGAGCTTAAAGATGCGGATATTATTGTTCGAAAATCCATTGAAGTTTCTGGTGGTGATATTATTTCTTCATCAACAATTGATTTTGATTTTAGAGATAAACATTATAAAGCCAATAGAGACGCTGGATTATACAAATTTGAGAGAGTTTTTTCGGTTCCTAACGGAAATATAAAAGATATACTTTCCAATAATGGTTTTAAACGTTTCTTTAATGATGAACAACGAATTATTCAAGATTCCATGATTCCCAAATATTCAGCTTCTGTTAATTCTGTACACTACTTTTCGGTTTTACCTTATGGCTTGGAAGGAAAAGCGGTTAACAAATCACTTTTAGGAAAATCAAAAGTAAAAGGGGAAGCGTATTATAAAATTAAAGTCACGTTTAATGAAGACGGCGGTGGTGAGGATTTTGAAGATGTTTTTATCTATTGGATAAATACCGAAACTTTTAAGGCTGATTATTTAGCCTATTCTTATGAGGAAAATCATGGTTTAGGTTTACGCTTTCGCGAAGCTTATAACGAACGCTATATTAAAGGCATTCGGTTTGTGGATTATAATAATTACAAACCCAAAGGCGATAATGCCGTTTTAGAAACTCTGGATATGCAATTTGAAAATGGCAAACTTGAATTACTCTCTAAAATTGAATTAGAAAATGTATTGGTTAGTATCGGTACTAAATAATATGATTTCGTTATAAATCGATTTTAATTATTTAAAAGTTAGTGCTTATTGTTTTAATGTCAGCGCAGTCGAAACCTATTAGATTCATCAATTTTGAAGACCTTTCGACAAGTTTCACTTGCTACTTTCAATGAAAATATATTTTCATTTCAGTAATGCCCAAGGTGACTAAAATTAAGTTAGTAAACTTTTTGAACGCAGATTTTTTCAAATCAAATTCACGTTAATTTGGTTTATTGAAAACAAGACATCTGTGTTATTCTTATGCGATTGATTATCCCCTTAAGGATTAGCGAGAAGCAAAATGTATTTTGCTTTGAAGCTACCGAGCGAAGCTCATAGGGGTGTAATCCATATCAAAAAACACCTCCCTAACCATCCCTCAAGGAGGGAGTACACTCCATAAAGCATAATGTTATTATTAATTATCTCGAACTCACGTCACAAGTTAATTAATGTATAATAGATTGCTAGTAATTTTACCATCAGTTACAGTTATTGTGTAAAGGTTACTGAAATTGTTATCGTCAATATCTTTATAAGTGTCACGTTCAAGAATGGTATTAATAAACTTAGGAGTGGTGTTGCTATGGCCAACAATTAAAATGTTTTTCCCTTCATTCTCATTCAAAAAATCAGGAATATCAATAGTTTCGGGATTATAAATAATAAGCTCCAAATTGTTTTTAGTTGCTGTTGGTAGGGCAGTTGCTCTTGTTCTATTATAATCCGTTGAGTAAACGGCATCAAATGAAATATCTTTAAAAACAGTACTCCAATTTTCCGCTCGTAAGAAGCCTTTTTCAGTAAGGTTAGGATTGGTATTTAAGCTATCACTTCTATCTTTTTCAGCATGTCTTATTAGGTAAAACGTAGAGGTAATACTTTCCTTTGTTTCTATAGTTTTTTCTTCTGGTTTACAGGCCATTAAAAATAAAACCGTAATTAAAAAGACTGATTTTAGATGTTTCATGGCTTATTATTTAAGCTAATTCCAAGCCAATTTCTATCATATCCTTAAACGTTGTTTCGCGTTCTTTGCTAGTTGTGCGTTCTCCTGTTACCAACGAATCGGCAATAGTTAAAATCGACAACGCATTTACCTTATGTTTTGCCGCAACGGTATATAAACCCGCAGTTTCCATTTCAACACAAAGCACCCCGAATTTTGACCATTTTTTATAAGATTCAAAATCGTCAGCATAAAACTCATCCGAAGTAAAAATATTACCCGCTTTTATTGGAATACGTTTTGCTTTAGCCGCCTCAATGGCCTTTTGAAACAATTCAAAATTGGCAGTAGGCGCATAGTCTGCACCACCAAAACGCAATTCGTTGAGTCCGGAATTTGAAGATGCTGCCATGGCCAAAACAATATCCCTGATTTTTATATCTTTTTGATAAGAACCTGCACTTCCAACACGTATTAAATTTTTAACGCCATATTCTGTAATCAATTCATGTGCATAAATAGAGATGGATGGCACACCCATGCCAGTTCCCATTACTGAAATCGATTTCCCTTTATAGTTTCCTGTGAAACCTAACATGCCTCTAATTTTGTTAAAACAAACAGGGTTTTCTAAAAAAGTTTCGGCAATCCATTTGGCTCTTAAAGGATCTCCCGGAAGTAATATGGTTTCAGCAATTTCACCTTTTTTGGCTTCAATATGTACACTCATTTTTAATAATTTGAATTTGAAGATTTACCGTTGGTAACTATAGCTATTCCTGAGGATGTGCCTAAGCGTTCAACGCCTAAATTAATATATTCCAAAGCGGTTTTCGCATCTTTAATACCTCCTGAAGCTTTTATTTTAGCTTCATTATTAGCAACGCTTTTCATGAGTTTTACATCGTGAGTGGTTGCTCCCCCAGTTCCAAAACCTGTTGATGTTTTTATAAAATCGGCACCACTTTGTATGGCAAGTTCGCTAGCCTTAATAATTTCTACTTCCTCAAGATAACAGGTTTCTAAAATGACTTTTAGGATATTATTCGACATGATACGTTTTACAGCTTCAATATCTTTCCAAACGGCATCAAAATCTTTACTTTTTAGTAAACCAATATTAATGACCATATCAATTTCATCAGCACCATCATGTAATGCGGATTTTGCTTCATTAACTTTCGCTTTGGTACTCATAGCGCCTAATGGAAACCCAATAACACTGCAAACTTTAACGTTAGTGTTTTTTAATTCTGATTTTGCCAGAGCCACATAACAACTGTTAACACAAACAGAAAAAAACTTGTATTCCTTAGCTTCATCGCAAAGCTTAATAATATCGCTTTTGGTTGCTGTGGGTTTAAGGAGTGTGTGGTCTATATAATTGTTTAGCAGCTTCATCGTGATTTTAGTAATTAAAAATTACACTTAAAGTCTGTTTAAGAATTTGTGATTAGTCCCGATAATTATCGGGATTATAGATCATTTTTGATGCAATACAAGGCAAAATTTTTAAGCATAGCCTTAGCTACGGTTCAAAATTTTAACGAAATATTGCGCAAAAAGGGGCATAAAAAAATAATTGATAAAATATTAAACAGACTCTTAATCAAATGTATTAAACAATTATTAAAATAGCGGTGATTATTCAGCTAAAATCGTAACAAATTAGCTTTTATATTAAACGGGGTTTTTTGTAGTACTTGATTCAGAAACACTCGTTTTTTCAAGTTTTTCTATATAATTTTTATAGATTTTAGTATTTCTAACAAGTTGTGCTTTGGTTGCGGGTTCCAAGTTTACAGATGTACCAATTCTATCTGCTCCAGCTTCTAAATATTTTAATGCGGTTTCATAATCCTCAATGCCTTCAAAGGCATGAATTTTAGCTCTGTCCTTAACTGTTTTATTAATAATTTTTACTGCAGTTAAAGTGGCGCCACTTTTTGAAAACCCTGAGGAAGTTTTTATAAAATCTGCTTTGGCATCTAAACAAATTTCACATGCTTTTATGATTTCATTTTTATTTAATTCTGAAATTTCAATAGTAACTTTTAAAGGGATTCTTCCAATAGCAAACTTTACATCGCTTATATCCTTTAATACCGAAACATAATTTTTACTTTTTAAATATCCCAAGTTCATAACCATATCAATCTCATCTGCACCGTCTGCAATTGCTTTTTTAGCTTCGTAAACCTTTGATGAGGTTGCAGTAGCGCCCAATGGATAACCTATTACGGTACAAATTTTTACTTGGCTATTATTCAAAATTTGTTTTGCTAATGCCACGTAGCAATTATTTACACATATAGCATAAAAACCATGTTGTTTTGCTTCATCGCATAAGTTGATAATATCACGTTCTGTAACAGTTGGTTTTAAAAGCGTATAATCAATGTAATTGGATATGTCCATTTGTGTAAGTAGGTTTTTAACACATTGATTATCAATATGTAGAGTTATTTTTAAATTTTTTTTATGTATAGTTTTTGGGGCTTACATAAAGGCTAAGTTATAAATTATAAGGTGTTAATTCTTAGAATTAACATAATTTTAGACTAACGGTAAATCTTATTATTAGTTAACCGATTTATTCTACAAATATTTTATTATTTGAGTTCTTTTTTTAAGGACTGAGGTTTAAATTGTTCAAGGCGTTCTTCAAATGTTTGGGAATCAATTGGATTGTGAACAGATTTAAATAAATTCATAAATTCATCTGAATGTTGTTCACGTTTTTGAGCTAGTAAGTTAAAATGTACAAAACCACTCCAAATAATACATTTTAGCTGACTTTTATCTTTGTTATACATACGCATTTCTACACGTAACTCACTATCCGTAAAATGTATCAATTGAGACTCTATAATAACTGTTTCCATCAAAAAGACGGGTTTTAAATAGGCTATTTGATTGCTGCTAGACACCCAACTTTTACCTTCTTTCTTTGCCATTTTATAAATATCCACATCATAATTATCAATTAACGCATCTTCACGGTGGTTCATAAAATAGTTTATATAGCTTCCATTATTCAAATGATTGAAGGGATCGCAATCTTGAAACCTTATTTTAGCTTTAGTTTCCAGTACTTTTGGTAATGTATCCATGTTTTCTGTTTATAATATACCGTTTGGTATATTTATGGTTAAAAAAATATTATGTTTTAATTTCGTTGTGTATTAATTGATCAATAGCATCCATGGTGTCTTTCATATAAAAATCATCATCCATGGTGTAAGTCATAAAAATAGCACCTTGAATCATGGTGTCTAAACGTTTTGCAAAATGCATAGCATTAACTTCGGTAGATATTTCACCCACTTCAATACCATCTTCAATAATGGTTGCTACCTGGTCTTGAATACGCTCTATAACTTGTCTTACTTTTTCTAAAAGCAGTGTGTTTTGATTGTTGGAGTCTACACCAATATTTAAAACAGGGCAGCCACCAAGTTGTTTGCTATAACCGTAATAATTTCTATAAAAATCTGTAATTAAAAAGAGTTTTTGAATAGGGGAATTGCTTTTAGAAATATGATTACTTATACGTTTCATCATATTTTTAACGGTAAACTTAAAAGCTGCAATAGCTAAATCTTCTTTGTTTACAAAGTTGCCGTAAATGGCGCCTTTTGTTAAACCCGTAGCTTGTGTTATATCAGTCATACTGGTAGCTGCATACCCATTTTTATTAAAAATTGGAGCAACAGTTTCCAGTATGTACTGCGAAGTAAGTTCTGCTTTGGTAGTCATATTAGACAAATATAATAAAAATATACCGTTTGGTATATTTAAATTAAAAATAATGTTATTTTCTGTCTTGTTGATGAATTTTGCAAAGAATATAATCAAATAATTGATAAACACCTCTTAGGCAATCAATCACGTCCATTGGTTATGTCAAAAAAGTGAGGTAATTACCATTGCCATACTGTTTCAATTAAGTGGTTTTAGAACCTTTAAATCTGAGTTCGATTAATAATTATTTGAATTTCATTTAGTTACACTTTAATTTGGATACGATTTGTCATGTCGAAATGAGGCACGATTGAGACATCTCACCAGATTGGTTATTCGTGATTCTGAGTATGTGATTTCTCCTATTGTCGAAATGACAAACAATTGATTTTTAAGTGATTAAATAATTTTAAAATTAGTGGTATTAATCGAACTCAGGTTGGTAAATAATAAATTATTTAAGTGCTATAGGTTTATTTTCTATTATGATTTTATGCGCCCAAGCTATAGCCAAACTTAAAGAGTCGAAAATTTTACAAGGCTTATCAAAAAATTCTAATTCGTATTCTGCATTTTCACACATTAATTGAGTTTTAGGAATAATAGCAATGGCCAATAAATTGGGTATTTTTTTAGTTTCAGAATAAATGAGTGGATTTACAGAATAAGATTTTACCCTATTAGAGATATAAACCATGTTTTTGCCACTGAAATATTCCTGCACAATCTCATTCAATTTATCATTGTGATGACTTTCAATAGAGACCCCTTCTTTAATTTGATTTATAATGAAATCATCAAATACAAAAATTTCAGTGTCTTTCAGTTTAAGATATTTGATTATTCCCATGTGGGAATTTACGTAATTAATTATTAGTAAACAAATTATATTATATCGAAAATTATTTATTATCTAGTTAAGCGAAGCT
>TARA_R110002049_G_scaffold20717_16_pt1 | contig 17240 bp, 18 predicted proteins | sample TARA_R110002049 | Tara Oceans TARA_R110002049 (sample SAMEA4396941) | marine metagenome | biome: Polar Biome; feature: [SRF] surface water layer (ENVO:00010504); material: water (ENVO:00002006), including particulate matter (ENVO:01000060) such as... | depth 5 m | reverse complement strand
TCGGCAGGTAGGACTCAAGCGTGGTGACCAGCCGCTCAAAGCCCCGGTCGCGCCTGAGCGCGGCCGGCAACTTGGCTAACAATGTCGCTGCATAGTCCATGCTTCGATAATACCGATAAATTGCGCGCTGACGACCCGGGCCCGCATGGAAAAAAGGGTCAGAGCCGTTTTCGTCCGGTTCTGACCCCTGATTCTTAAGCTTGTGAGGCGGGTGCGTCTAGTCGCCGATCGAAATGCCGCGGTGCGGCAGGATGTCTTCGGCAAGATCCGGCTGTAACAGATCCTCGGTGGGCGGCTGTTCAATCTCATCGAGAATCGCCGGCGTCACGTGGCCGGCAGCAATCTCGCGCAGCGCGATCACGGTAGGTTTGTCGTTCTCGAGATCGACCATGGGCTCAGCGCCGTGCGCAACGCGTCGAGCGCGCTTGGCGGCGACAAGCACCATTTCGAAGATATTGTCGATATTCTTGAGGCAGTCCTCAACGGTAATGCGTGCCATAGTCGTGTGTCCTGGTAAGGGGCTGGCGCCACGGCCAGCCAGTCAATAGCTTGCGACAGAGGCTAGCGCTGGCAAGGGTTGCGGGCCAGCGCTTATAACCAAACGTTATTAAGAGAGGATGCGCTCAACCGCGGTTCTAAGCGCCGGGTTGCAGGTGGATGTGGTCTCGCCCGTCCCTTCGAGCACATCGACCAGGTCGGCGACGGCCGTGTCGAGATCGTCGTTAATAATGACGTGGTCAAATTCCTGCCAGTGGCTCATGTCGCTTCGCGCGTCTCGCAGCCGGCGCTCGATAACCTCGTCGCTGTCCGTGCGCCGGTCTCGAAGTCGCCGCTCAAGCTCGGCCAGTGACGGCGGCATGATAAAAATAGTCACGCATTCAGGCATTGATTCGCGCACCTGTCGGGCGCCCTGCCAGTCGATCTCAAGGACCACGCTGTGGCCCGCATCGAGGTGTTTTTCGACCTGTTCGCGGCTCGTGCCGTAGAAATGGTCGAATACCTCGGCTGATTCGAGCAATGCCCCCTGCTCGCGCAAACTGACAAACTCGTCGGGCTCGACGAACAGGTAGTCGACACCGTTCGCTTCGTTGCGCCGTTTCGCGCGCGTTGTGTACGAAATAGAAAAGCGCAGGTCCGGGTTATGCGTAACCAGTGCGTGCACGAGCGTCGTTTTGCCGGCCCCGGAAGGCGCGGCGATCACAAACAGCCGGGTTTTCTCGTCTCGCTTATTCAATGTTCTGGATCTGTTCGCGCATTTGTTCAATCAACACCTTGAGCTCCACAGCGGCTTTGGTGGTTTCGGTATCGGCCGACTTTGAGCCGAGTGTGTTTGCCTCACGATTCAGTTCCTGCATCAGGAAATCGAGGCGCCGGCCCACGGGCTCGTCTTTGCCCAGCGTGTCGAGGATTTCACTGACGTGGCTGTCAAGGCGGTCGACCTCCTCGTCAACATCAAGCTTTTGCGCGACCAGCGCAAGCTCGACCTCCAGTCGCTGTGGGTCGGCTTCGACCTGCAATTTCTCGATGCGCTCGCGCTGCCGGACGCGCGCAGCTTCGAGTACTTCCGGCATGCGCACGCGCACGGCCGCAGAAATCTGGCTGATCTCGGTACAGCGCGCCTGGATCATGGCCTCGATACGCTCGCCTTCACTGCGCCGCATTCCGTCGATTGCGGTAATGGATCGCTCGAGCAGTGCCAGCGCTTCCTCAAACAGGGGTTCGCTCTTGATCTCGGGTTGTTTGATGACGCCGGGCCAGCGCAGGATGTCGACCGGATTGATCTCATCCGCGTCGTCGAGCGTTGCGGCAATCTCGGTGAGCCTTTTCCCGACCAGCGCGACCAGCGCCTCGTCGAGTTGCAGCGCCTGGCTGTCGTCAAACGCACGCCTGAAATGCAACGCGCACTCGACCTTACCGCGTTTGAGCACCTCCCCGACTGTCTGGCGCAACTGCTGCTCATGGGGACGCAGTTCGTCCGGCATCTTGAACTGTAAATCGAGGTAGCGGTGGTTCACAGCCCGGATTTCCCAGGTGAGCGTCCCGATGGATGTCTCCGCCGACTCTCGCGCAAAGCCTGTCATACTGTGTAACATCTGATTCTTTATCTCCACGGTGGCGGATCGGTCACGCTTTTTGCGCCACCGGCACGGCATATTAAAGAGACACAAGGCAGAACGAAACTCCATGCACGTTGAATACGCGAAAGTCTCGGCTCTTGGGGACCGCCAGGACAATCAGGACCGCGCCGCAGTCGTGGTCGCCGAAGAGGCGGCCATGATGCTGGTATTTGATGGCATGGGCGGGCATTCGGACGGCGCACGCGCGGCTGAAACGGCGCTCAAGGTCGTACAGGAGCAGTTTACTGCCGCGCGGCTGCCAATTTTCGACCCGCAGGGCTTCCTCTACACGGTACTGGCGCGCGCGCACGACGCGGTGGTCGCCCTCGGGCATGACGTAGCCATCGACTTTCGGCCCCGTGCCACCGGTGCAATCTGCCTGGTTCAGGAAGGCGGGTCATTCTGGGCGCACATTGGCGACAGCCGCATCTACCAGGTGCGAGACGGCCGCGTCCTTGGCCGTTCCCGGGATCACAGTCATGTTGAGGTGCTGATCCAGGAAGGGGCCATCAGCGAAGAAGAAGCGCAGGACCATCCGATGCGCAATTTTGTTGAATGCTGCCTTGGCGGCGACGCGCCGGTGCCGGACATGAGTATCACGGCGAAGTTACCGCTCGAACCCGGCGACGTACTGCTCGCCTGCTCGGACGGCTTGTGGTCGGGTCTTGCCGACGCGGACATGGCCGAAATCGGTGCACCGGGCGAAGACAACCTCGCCGAGAATCTCAAGGCACTCAGCCTCAAGGCACTGAATGCCAATTCACCCTATAGCGACAATACAACGGGCACCGCGTTGCGGTGGCTCGGCCCCTAAACTCTCAGGAGATACCGAATGCGACCAAGCGGCCGCGACGCGGGCGAATTGCGCTCCGTTCAATTCATACCCGATTTCACGCGCCATGCCGAAGGCAGCGTGTTGACCGAGTTCGGCGATACGCGCGTGCTGTGCACTGCGACGGTTGAAGACCGCGTGCCCGGCTGGATGCGCGGCAAGGGCAGCGGCTGGGTAACCGGCGAATACGGTATGTTGCCGCGCGCAACGCACACGCGCTCCATGCGCGAGGCGGCGCGTGGCAAGCAGGGAGGCCGGACCATGGAAATCTCCAGGTTGATTGGACGCTCCCTGCGCGCCGTGGTGGATCTGAAAGCACTCGGCGAACGCACCGTGACACTCGATTGCGATGTGTTACAGGCAGACGGCGGCACGCGCACGGCCTCCATCAGCGGCGCCTATGTTGCGCTCGCCATCGCGATGCAGCGTCTGTGCGCGGCCCGTAATCTGAAAAAGAATCCGCTGTACGGCCAGGTGGCGGCGATCTCAGTTGGCATTTACCGCGGCATGCCGGTACTTGACCTCGACTACGCCGAAGACTCGGAAGCTGAAACCGACATGAATATTGTCATGAACGAAGCCGGTCGTTTCATCGAAGTACAGGGCACGGCCGAGGGCCATGCCTTCACCGACGACGAGTTCGCGAGCATGTTGAAACTGGCGCGCAATGGCATCGACCAGATCGTGACCCGGCAAAACGACGTCATTGCCGCTACGGTCTGAGTCGGACCGGCCAGAGATCATGCCCGCACCTGTCACCATCGTTCTTGCCAGCGGCAATGCCGGCAAGATTCGTGAGCTGGCGGCGCTCCTGCGGCCGCTCAATGTCACTGTCGTACCGCAGTCTGACTATGGCGTTACCGAGGCGGATGAAACGGGCCAGACCTTCGCGGAGAACGCCTTGCTCAAGGCGCGGCATGCGCATGCGGCTACCGGGTTGCCGGCCATCGCCGATGATTCCGGGCTCTCGGTTGCGGCGCTTGATGGCCGCCCAGGCGTGCGTTCAGCGCGCTACGCTGGCGAGCAGGCCAGTGACGACGAGAATATTGACAAGCTGCTGGCAGAACTCAACGGCGTTGCGGATCGACGTGCCGCTTTTCATTGCGCAGCCTGTTTCGTTGCTGGCGACGACGACCAGCCTTTAACCGGGCAAGGTGTCTGGCACGGCGAGATTCTCACGGCGCGGCGCGGTACCGGCGGTTTTGGTTACGACCCGGTGTTCTTTGATGCGGCCTTCGGCCTGAGTTCGGCTGAACTGACCGCCGAGCAAAAAAACGCGCGCAGCCATCGTGGCCAGGCCTTGCGACAGCTTGCCGAGGCACTGGCGTTGCGCTATCCGGGATGACGTCGCCGCCGCTCTCGCTGTACGTGCACCTGCCATGGTGCGTGAAGAAATGCCCTTATTGTGATTTCAACTCTTACTCGCTCGGGCAGGCAGACCCGCGCAGTCGTTATCTCGATGCGCTGACGCGGGATCTTGCGCTGGAAGCGGCGCGTGTTCCGGACAGGCCACTGACCAGTATCTTTCTCGGTGGCGGTACGCCAAGCCTGTTTTCTCCGGCCGAGATCGGCCGCGTCCTTGACTGCGTTGCGCAGCATTACCGCCTCGTTGATGATATTGAGATAACGATGGAGGCAAACCCGGGGACCGTGGAGTGCGGAACGCCAGCCGGCTACCGGCGGGCGGGCGTTAACCGGCTTTCAATCGGCGCGCAGTCATTTTCTCCTGCGGCACTGTCGTTGCTTGGCCGTATACATTCGAGCGATGACATCGTGCGGGCGTTCGGTGAGGCGCGGGATGCCGGCTTCGAGCAAATAAATCTCGATGTGATGTACGGCTTGCCACAGCAGGGTATCGACGCGGCGCTGGTGGACATCGAGCAGGCACTGGCGCTCGAGCCGCCGCATTTTTCCTGGTACCAGCTAACTCTCGAGCCGAACACGGTTTTTTACGCGCGACCGCCGGCGGGCCTGCCGGACAATGACTTGAGTCTGGAGCTGCAAATGGCAGGACAGGCCTTGCTCGCGAGCCGTGGTTACGAGCAGTACGAGGTATCGGCCTACGCAAGGCCCGGTGCGCGCTGCCGGCATAACCTGAACTACTGGCAGTTTGGCGATTACCTGGCGGCCGGTGCCGGCGCACACGGCAAGCTGACGATCGACGGTGCGGTTCGGCGCTATGCCAAGCCCGCCAATCCGCAAGCCTACATGGCGCTGCTGGAGGATGAACAAGCCGCGGAGCCCATGGAGCTGGCGCCGCCACTGAGCGGCCGGGACCTGTGTTTTGAGTTCCTGCTGAATGCGCTACGACTGGCCGACGGCTTCGACGAACAGCTGTTTGTTGAGCGCACGGGCCTGCCCGCCACGGTGCTCAGCGAGCGGGCTGGCCGGGCCCTGGCACGCGGCCTTATTTCGCGCAATGACGCTGGCATCTGGCGGCCGACAGAGCGTGGGCGGGACTTCCTCGACGACCTCGCAGGCGAGTTTCTGGATTGAGGGCTTATGCACAAGATGCGGCACGCGCCTGTATTCTTAGCGCAATCGGCTTACGGTTTCAGTGACAGGGTGCTGAAAGCTCTATAAGTCATTGTTTTTACTGTGTTTAAGAAACTGGACACAAAATAGTCATATTGGCAATCGGCCATGAAAATCCGGGCCTTAGCGCATTGGTTCAATTTTCATCCACAACCTTATCCACAGGTTCTGTGGATAAAACAGGGCGCCTTTTCCGGGGGCTTGCGGCGACCGGCGCTTCCCGATATATTACGCGCCCTTTTGGCACGGCACGTGCCGCGGAGAGCACAAATCATGAAAGCCGATATCCATCCCAACTACAGCGAAATCAAAGTGACCTGTAGCTGTGGCAACGAGTTCACCACGCGTTCGACGCTGCGTGACGATCTTGGTGTCGAAGTGTGCTCCTCCTGCCATCCGTTTTACACGGGCAAACAGAAGATCGTTGACTCGGGTGGCCGCGTCGACAAGTTCCGCAAGAAGTACGGCAAGTAAATTCTGCTCGCCGGGACGCTTCCCGGTTCTGTTATGCTCGTAGGGCTGACAGTCGGCTGATTTAATCTGCATTGGCCGATTCGTTATGGCAGTCATTCGCCGGGCTAGTTTACGCCGGACACAACAAGAGGATAATAATGAGCCAGGATGCTTTTCGCCTGACAAGCCCGGACGGGAAAGTCTCGGACTTACCGGTCCGCAAGGGAACAATCGGTCCCGACGTTGTTGATATTTCCACGCTGTATCGCGAGCAAGGTGTTTTCACCTACGACCCGGGTTTCGTTTCCACCGGTAGCTGCGCGTCAGAGATCACGTTTATCGATGGCGAAGAAGGCGTGCTCATGTACCGGGGCTACCCGGTTGAGCAGCTCGCGAAGCATTCCAGTTTCATAGAAGTGTCCTATTTGCTGCTGCACGGCGAACTGCCGACAGCAACGCAGCTCGAAGAATTCGATCGCACCATTCGCATGCACACCATGCTCAACGAGGGCATGCTGAACTTCTTCAAGGGCTTCCGTTACGACGCACACCCGATGGCGATGCTGTCAGCGGTGGTCGGTTCCATGTCGGCTTATTATCACGACACGACCAACGCGGCAGATGCCGCACATCGCGATATTTTTGCGCACCGTATCCTCGCCAAACTGCCCACGATCGCAGCGGCGGCCTACAAGCTGAACATCGGCCAGCCGTTCATGTATCCACGCAACGACCTCAACTACTGCGAGAACCTGCTGCACATGTTCTTCGCCGTGCCGGCAGAGCCCTACGAGATTGATGAAGTAGCTGCCGAGGCGCTCGACTTGCTGTTCATTCTGCATGCCGATCACGAACAGAACTGTTCAACCTCGACGGTGCGCATGGCGGGCAGTTCAGGTGCAAATCCCTATTCCGCGATTGCGGCGGGTATTTCAGCACTCTGGGGCCCGGCGCACGGCGGCGCGAACGAAGCCGTGCTGAGCATGCTCGAAGAAATCGGCGATACGAGCCAGATCGGCAAATACGTGGCGAAGGCGAAGGACAAGAACGACCCGTTCCGCCTGATGGGCTTTGGCCACCGCGTGTACAAGAACTTTGACCCGCGTGCGACGATCATTCGCAAGATGGCGCACAAGGTGCTGAAGAAGCTCGGTCGCAAGGACACCCCGTTGTTCGACCTCGCGCTCGAACTCGAACAGGTTGCGCTTAAGGACGAGTACTTCATCGAGAAAAACCTGTACCCGAACGTCGACTTCTATTCGGGCATTATCTACCGTGCGCTTGGTATTCCAACGTCGATGTTCACGGTGATGTTCGCGATCGGTCGCTCAGTAGGCTGGACCGCTCACTGGCGCGAAATGATCACCGACCCGAGCGGCAAGATCAGTCGCCCACGGCAGCTTTATACGGGTTCTGCACAACGCGACTACCTGGCGATCGACAAGCGCTGAATTGGCGAAGAAGTCTTCCCGGCGCCTGATCAAGTGGATCAACTTTTACCCGCCCTTTCTCGGGATGGGTATAAAGGTGCGTTCATTCGCCGATGACTTTACTCGATTCGAGGTGCAGCTGCGCGAACGCTGGTGGAATCGAAACTTGTACGGAACGCACTTTGGCGGCAGCCTGTTCGCGATGGCGGACCCGTTCTACATGTTCGTGGTTGCGATGAATTTCGGCGACGGCTATATCGTCTGGGACAAGTCCGCGGCCATCGATTTCCTGAAGCCGGGGCGCGGTATTGTTACCGGCATCTTCGAGATTAGCCCGCAAAAACTGGCTGCCATGCGCGACGAAGTCGATGAGCATGGCAAGCGCACGTTCCATTTCGAGACCGACCTAGTTAACGAGCAAGGCGAAGCCGTGGCACACGTTAACAAGGAAGTTTATGTGCGCCGCAAGTCACGGGAAGCTCGACCCGCGCAATGACGGGCCGCAAGGTCCGTGTCGCGCGGTCGCGCCAGGCAAATTCAGCTAAGGCGGCAAGCTGTTTTGTTCTCGCGCTCGCGCTAGACAGATTCAGCCAGAACAGCAACCTCTTTCGCAGCCGCACGCTGCATCGGTCGTCCATTGATCGGGCTCAGTGGCGCCTGGCGAATACCGTCCACTGGAAAAACCGTGGCCTGTACCGGTAGCCCTTCGTGCAGGAATTCGTAGCCTGGATAGCTGGTCAGCAGGTCTCTGCGACTTTTTAAGCGGCGTTCGTACGTGCTGAAGCCAATACCGAGTGCGCCAAGCTGCGCCGCTACTTCCTCGGCACTGTCCGCAAATACATGCAGATTGATTACCGTGTTCTCGTCGGCTGTACCGCTCAGGACCGGCCCTACCAGGCGCGGTGAAAAAGTGCTGAGCAACTGCATCGCACCCAGCGCCGTGGCGCGCATCGTTTGCAACCAACTGTCGTGTGACGCGCCACCGAAAATCTGGTGATAGTCCTCGATAGCCCGTTCGATCTCGCTGTTACCCGGCAGCGAGCCGCGCGTGTTCAGGCCGAGTCTTTCGGCGGCTTTGATTTTTGCCGCGCGGTAGTCACGAATGCCCTGATTAACGATGATGCGTGCGGTTTCCTGCGCCACCATCTGCCGGGCGCGTTCATTGCTCATGTCTCGGCCCATGACAGCGTCCTCGTGGCGCGTTTAGAACAGTGATTCCGGTTCTTCCTCAGCCTCTTCACCTTCGCGGCTGGTCGGCGAATTGAAGATATCCGGTGCTGCCTCAATGTTTTCGCACACGGGCACATGCCCGTCGCGGAAATATTCAAACATCGTATTGCGGTCGCCGGCTGCGGCGGGGCAACCGGTTTCGCGGTTGATCTTGCGGCTGACAATACCTTTTGGCATCGGCATGCGATGGTTGGGCAGGCCGTCGAAAGCGGTGCGCGCAAATTCGATCCAGATGGGCAGGGCCGTGCGCGAACCTTCCTCTCCGGGCCCGAGGTCCACGTCGTCGTCATAACCGACCCAGGTAATCGCCGCGAGATCAAAATTAAAGCCGCCGAACCAGGCATCCCGCCGATCGTTGGAGGTGCCGGTCTTGCCGGAGAGATCAGTACGCCCAAGTGCCATTGCCCGGCGGCCGGTGCCGCTGGCCACAACGCTGCGCATCATGTCCTGGATCAGGAAAGCGTTCTGCTCGCTGATAACGCGTGGCGCCTTGTTGATGTTCGCGAACAGATCCGGTGCTTCGCTGGCCGCGGGCCGGTAGCTCAGTGCGACGTCGGCCATTTCCTCGAGCGACATAACGGCCTCACGCTCATCGGCGTAGCCTACCGGGTCTTCGTCTTCGCATTCCCGGCACACAACTTTCGGGTCGGCGCGATACAGGGTGCTGCCGTCGGCCGCGTAGATCGCATCGATGACGTAGGGCTTGATGCCGTAACCGCCATTGGCAAGTATCGCGTAACCCTGTGCCATATCGAGCGGTGTTGCGTTGCCGCCGCCCAGCGCCAGCGAGCCGTTGCGCGGCAGGGCGTTGTCGTCGAAACCGAATTTGGCGATGTGCCGAACCGCATTGCCAACCCCTGTCTCATAGAGCAACAGCCGCACGGACACAAGGTTCATAGAGCGGGTCAGTGCTTCGCGCAGCCGCGTTGGGCCATAGAAGCGACCCGTGTAGTTGATGGGGCGCCAATCGGTTTCCAGCTCCGATGAGCGGATCACCACCGGCGAGTCGTCGACAACCGTCGCGGCCGTGTTGCCGTGCTCGAGCGCAGCTGAGTAGATGAAGGGTTTGAACGACGAGCCCGGTTGCCGGTATGCCTGCGTAACCCGGTTGAATTTGCTCGTCGCGAAGTCGAAGCCACCGGCGAGGCTCGTGATGGCCCCGTCATTCGGGTCCAGTGAAACGAGGGCGCCCTGTGCTTCAGGCACCTGCGCCAGTGCCCAGCTGCCCTTGGTGGTTGGCATAACGTATATAAGGTCACCCACAGCGAGCACGTCCGTGACCGACTCCGGTGCGGGTCCCTTGCTGGTGCGGTCGATAAACGGCCGCGCCCAGCTGATGCCACTCCATGGCACATTGTCGCGTACGCCGTTGCGCAAGATGATGCTGGCACTGTTGTCGTCACCGAGCCCGGTTACGAGCGCAACAGACAGGCCACCGGGCGCGTACTGGTCGAGTTCATTGAGAATCTCGTCGGGCCAGCGGGTGAAGTCTTCATTTAGCAGCGCCGGGTCGAATTCCAGCGCCTTGATCGGGCCTTTGTAACCGCGCCGCCGGGTGAACTCCAGCAAACCGTTCTTGAGTGCATAGACGGCTGCTGCCTGCAGTCGTGAATCCAGGGTTGTCACAACCTGGTAGCCGCCCGTGTAGGTTTCTTCGCCGAAGCGGTTGAGCATTTCGCGGCGCACCATTTCCGCCACATAGTCCGCATGCAATTCGACGGCGGCACCGTGCAGCTCCGACTCCATCGGCACTTGCATGGCCTCGTCGTATTCAGCACGGTCGATAAAGCCGAGGCTCTGCATACGACCAAGGACGTAGCTGCGCCGCAGCAAGGCATTCTCGGCGCTGCGCACCGGGTTATAGCGCGAAGGCGCTGGCAGCACCCCGGCCAGCGTGGCCGCCTCGGCGATACTGAGTTCCTCGAGCTCTTTGTCGAAAAACACTTGCGCAGCCGCCGATACGCCGTAGGCACGCTGACCGAAGAACATCTTGTTGAGGAACAGCTCCATGACCTGTTCCTTCGTAAACTCGTTCTCGATCTGGATCGCGAGCGCCGCTTCTTTAAACTTGCGTTCCAGCGTCTGGTCGAGATTCAGGAAGTAGCTGCGCGCGAGCTGCTGGGTCAGCGTGCTGCCACCGCTGGCGACCCGGCCGGTGGTCAGCTTCTGGAACACACCGCGCAGAATTCCGCGGTAATCGATACCCGGGTGTTCGAAAAAGCGGCGGTCTTCGGCCGCGATAAAGGCGTCTACAACGTACTTGGGAACCTCGTCATACGTGATCAGTACCCGCCGGCTCTGGCCAATCTCGGAAATCAGCCGTCCGTCGCGGCTGAAGATCCTGAGCGGGATCTGCAGCGGGAGGTCGCGGATTGTCTCGGCCTGTGGCAGCGAAGGCGCTACGTAGTAGTAGGCGCCGATCACGCCGGACACGGCACCAACCAGCGCAACGCTACCGAGACCCAGCACCAGGACAAGCGCTCTGAGGAGCAGCTTGCCGGACTTGTGACCTGTGTTCTTGTCTGGAGACTTTCTCTGAAGCATAGTCGCTGGCGTTTCGAGGCTAACACCCTGATTTGTGTGGGCGCAGGCCAGTTAAGTAAAAGATAGGCTCATGTCGGAGTGGTGCGCGAAATGTGTCTTTTCGGTGGAACCGGGTTTGCAGCACGCGATCGGCGAATGATAGCCATCGTATGAGCAAAGTCGCAACGTTCTGACCAACAATGGCCATGGGGGGCGGCCTGCAAGCAGGTTCCAGGCCCGTTTAAAGCTGACCGGAACGCGGTACCACTCCTAGCCGCCAACCAGTTCACAGAATACCGGCCAAGTGCGCAGTACCATGCGTTCGCGGGATCGTGATCAAAGTCACGTTTTATTTAACATTTTATTGATATATAGTTAAATCGATTTGCTGAAGTCCAAACTACATTTGGCTCGCAACTTACCGACTTAGAAGGAAAAAAGAGTGTTCTTCGGAAAGAAATCTCAGCCACTGTTGGGCCTCGACATAACGACCTCGTCGGTAAAACTGATTGAGTTGTCGCAAAGCGGTAAGCGATACAGAGTCGAGTCATATTCCGCCGAGCCGACACCGCCAAGCTCGGTCAGCGAAAAAGCCATTGTTGACGCCAAGGCCGTTGGCGAGGCTATTCGTCGAGCCGTCAAGCGCGCTGGCGCGAAAGCCACCGATGTGGCTGTTGCGATCAGCGGCGACGCGGCCATCACCAAGATTATCCAGATGCCCTCCAGCTTATCGGAGCGAGATCTCGAGGGTCAGGTCGAAATTCAGGCCGACCAGTACATCCCCTTCCCGATGGAAGAGGTGAGCTTCGATTACGAAATCGTAGGGCCGAACGAAAAAGACCCCGAGCTCATGGATGTACTGCTGGTTGCGACGCGTACCGATAATGTTGAGCAGCGCCAGGCGGCCGTTACGGCAGCCGGTCTTGCAACGCATGTCGTTGACGTCGAAGCCTTCGCGCTGGAAAACGCCTGCCAGCTTCTAAGTCACCAGATTCCGGACGGCGGCATGGGGCAGTCAGTAGCGGTTGTCGATATCGGCGCATCCTCGACAACATTCAGTGTGTTGCGAGACCTCAAGGTCGTCTATACGCGCGATTTCAACTTTGGCGGGCAGCAACTGACCGAAGAAATCATGCGCACCTACGGCCTGTCGATGGAAGACGCCGGCCGTGCCAAGAAGCAGGGCGGTTTGCCAAGCAACTATCAGCCCGAAGTTCTGGAACCCTTTATTGACGATATGACTCAGCAGGTCAGTCGCTCACTCCAGTTTTACCTGGCCTCCGGTGGCGGTCGCGAACAGCCCGACATGATTCTTGTTTGTGGCGGTTGCGCAAACATCCCGGGGATCGCGGACGTTATCTCCAGCCGGGTGGGCATTCCTACAGAAGTAGGCGATCCGCTGGGCCAAATGAAAATTTCATCCAAAGCCAAATCGCAAGGTGTGAATAAAGATGCAACGGCATTACTCACTGCGTGTGGCCTTGCACTGAGGAGCTTCGACTAATATGCCACGTATTAATCTACTCCCCTGGCGCGAGGAAGAGCGCAAAAAGCGCCAACGTGAGTTCGGGGTCGCTGCAGGCGGTGCCGTGGTCGCCGGAATACTGGTGGTCCTGCTCGCAATGTTTGCTTACGGTCGAATGATCTCTGAGCAGGAGGCGCGCAATGACCGCCTCAAAGCGGAAATCGCCGAGATCGAAAAGAGCATCAAGGAAATTGATGAGCTTGAGCTGAAGAAAGATCGTTTGCTTGCGCGCATGGAAATTATCGATCAATTGCAGAAGAGTCGCCCGGAAATCGTGCACCTCTTCGATGAGGTCGCTCGCCAGATACCCGAAGGTGTTTATCTTACCGGTATGAAGCAGACGGGCGCCAGGGTCGAAGTTCAGGGCGTTGCCCAGTCCAGTACGCGTGTGTCTGCATTGATGCGGCGCGTCGACGATTCCGAGTGGCTTACCGACCCGGAAGTCGAGAAAGTTGAAACCACGACTTCGGGTTCGTCTCGCCAGTCCAATTTCACGGTGTATGTGAAACAGGTGCGACTGGATGCGGACATGGAGGAGTCAGAATGAATTTAGTAGAAGAACTCAAGAGCCTCGACGCCAATGATGTCGGCCGCTGGCCGTTCGCGTTTCGCGCCGGCGTAATTGCGCTCATTTTTCTGCTGGTACTCGGATTCGGCTGGTACTTCATGATCATCAAGGACAAGGCACCGATTCTTGCGCAAGCGCAGCAGGATGAAGTTGCCTATAAGGAAACGTTCGAGAACAAGCAGCGCAAGGCCGCGAATTACGATGCCTACAAAGCGCAGCTTGGAGAAATTGAGCAATCCTTCGGTACGATGCTGCGGCAGCTGCCGGGCGAGACTGAAATCCCGAGCCTCATCGTTGATATTTCCCAGGCGGGCCTCGGTGCAGGCCTGCAGGAACGTCTGTTCGAACCGCAGGCTGAGATCCCCAAGGATTTCTACGCCGAGAAGCCGATCAAGATTCGACTCTCCGGTGGGTATCATGAAATTGCGAACTTCGTCAGTGCGATCGCGGCATTGCCACGTATCGTGACCCTGCATGACATTGCAATTACCCGCGATGATCAGGAGCGTTTCGATGACCTGAGTATTGAGGTCACGGCGAAGACTTACCGTTATCTTGAGGAGGCACAATAATGAATGCTTCTCTCATCATTAAGAGCAGCGCGCTGATCGCGCTGGCCATGCTGGGCCTGGGCGGCTGCGGTGACGCAGACGATCTGGACGCCTACATCAACCAGGTCAAGGCGAAGCCGGGCGGTCGAATCGATCCATTGCCGGACATCACGCCTTACGAAGTATTTACGTACAAAGCTGACATCGAAGGAATGCGTTCGCCGTTCATGCCCGACACGCCACAGTCGGCCGGGCCAGCGGGAGGCACGCGCCCCGACCCGGATCGTCCGCGCGAATTTCTCGAAACCGAGCCGCTGGATTCACTGAGCATGGTGGGCACCATGAATATCGGTAACACGGCTTACGGTCTGGTACAAACATCCGACGGACTCATCCATCGGGTTCTGCCTGGCAATTACATGGGACAGAACGATGGACGGATCGTTGCCATCGACGAATCGAAAATAACACTTGTAGAAATTATTTCTGACGGGATCGGCGGCTACATCGAACGCGATGCAGCTGTAAGTCTTTCGGACTGATGCCAGAATGGAACTGGGAGTAATGGGAATGACGCTCAATAGCAAACCGACGGCCACTCACCGCAATGCGGTAATACGATTGGCTGCAATGGCACAGGCCGTGTTCCTGTTGTTCGTGGGTATGACCGCGAATGCACAGGAAGGCAACCGCCTTCAGGATATACAGGTTCAGAGCCTGCCCGGACAGCGGGTAGAACTGAAGTTGATCATGAGTGATTCGGCTCCCGAGCCGCTCGCGTTCACGATCGACAACCCTGCACGGATCGCACTTGATCTGCCGGGTACCACGCTCGGACTGACCTCGCGCCGTCGCGATGTGAACATGGGTCCGCTGGATACCGTTCTTACGGCTGAAGCCAATGGACGCACACGCGTTGTGCTCAATCTCGACACGATGGTCGCCTACCAGACAAGCCGTAGCGGCAACACCGTTACGATCCTGCTGGGTGATGGTGCGGAATACAGTGACGCCAATACCCAGTTTGCCGCCGCTGCCCCTGCATCCAGCGCCCCGACACGCTCTTACGCACCCGCCACCAACCGCGGCATCACGAATGTTGATTTTCGTCGTACTCGCGACGGCGGCGGCCGGGTTGTTGTCAACCTTACCGATCCGAGCACTCCCGTAGACATCCGCCAGGAAGGCGGCCGTGTAGTAGCAATTTTCAAAGACACGTCGTTGCCCGCCGAGTTGATGCGTCGCCTCGATGTCATGGACTTTGCAACACCGGTTACGACCGTAGACACCTTGCGCACCAATCTCGATACACGCATTGTTATTTCAGCGGAAGGCAAGTATGAGCAGCTTGCTTACCAGTCTGACAACGAGTTCACAATCGAAGTTAACCCTGCGCCAGAGACCGAAGGTGCCGAGTCGAATCTGTTCTCGGAAACAAAGGAATACGAAGGCCAGCGTTTGACGCTTAACTTCCAGGACATCGAGACACGCGCTGTATTGCAGCTGCTGGCTGAAACTTCAGGTCGCAACATTGTTGTGTCGGACACAGTGCAAGGCAACGTTACTCTGCGCCTGCGCAATGTTCCCTGGGACCAGGCGCTCGATATTGTCATGACCACTAAAGGTCTGGACATGCGCCAGAACGGCAATGTCATTATCGTGGCGCCGGCCGAGGAAATCGCTGCGCGCGAAACGGCCGATCTCGAAGCTCGCCAGGCAATCAGTGAACTGGAGCCGATTTACTCCGAGTTCCTGCAGGTTAACTATGCGAAAGCAGCCGACCTGTCAGCGCTGATCAGCGGCGACAACGATAACGCCATGTTGTCCGAACGCGGCAGCATCGCAGTCGACGAACGTACCAATACCTTGCTGGTATCCGACACGGCCGAGCGCCTGCAGGATATCCGCCGCATGGTGCGCACGCTGGATATACCGATCAAGCAGGTATTGATCGAGTCACGTATTGTGGTTGTCAGCGATGACTTCAGCCGCGACCTGGGCGTGCGCCTCGGCCTGACCGGCAACGATATCAGCAGTGACACAATCACCGTGTTTAGCGGTACCGGCGAAGGCACCAATAACTACCTCAGCTCGATTACCGACGCGCTGAATGACCCGACCGGTGGCACACCTGTCGAATTGCCGTCGCTTACCAATCGCTACAACGTAAATGTGCCGATCTCCAATCCGGCCGGTCGTTTCTCGCTCGCGGTACTGGGCGAAGACTACCTTGTCGACCTCGAGCTGACGGCACTTGAAGCTGAGGGCCGCGGTGAGATCGTATCAACGCCGCGGGTGATCACCGCCAATCAGAAGGAAGCGCGTATCGAGCAGGGTGTGGAAATTCCATACCAGCAGTCCGCGTCTTCCGGTGCAACGACCATTCAGTTCAAGAAGGCTGTACTGAGCCTGATCGTGACGCCGCAGATCACACCTGATAACAACATCATCATGGATCTGAAGGTGCACAAGGATAACGTCGGTGACATCATTTCAACCGGCGGTATCGGCGGCACCGTGCCGAGTATCGATACTCGCGCAGTAGAAACGCAGGTGCTCGTTGCAGACGGCCAGACAGTCGTACTCGGTGGCATTTACGAGACCGAGCGTCGCGAAACGATCCAGAAGGTTCCGTTCCTCGGCGACATTCCGTTCGTGGGCGCCGCATTCCGCAGTACCCAGCGGGTGGACAACAAGTCAGAGCTGCTGATCTTCGTTACGCCGCGTATTCTCGAGGAGGGCGGCAGCATCTACTAGTCTGCCGATCTCAAGTCATGTAGAAAGCCAACCCTCGGGTTGGCTTTCTATTTAAGAGACCTCAAAAAAAGAACTGCAATGAAGCATCCGAAGAATGTCTTTCTGATCGGACCGATGGGAGCGGGAAAGTCGGCCGTTGGCCGCCAGCTTGCACGGACCCTGCACCTGACCTTCATGGACAGCGATGACGAAATAGAATCGCGCACTGGTGTGGATATTCCCTTTATCTTCGAGAAAGAAGGTGAAGAAGGCTTTCGCGCACGGGAAGCGAAAGTGATAGACGATCTAAGCAGCATGGACGGCATCGTGCTCGCCACGGGTGGTGGTGCCATCATCAACGCCGACAGCCGCAGCCGTCTTGGAGCTCGTGGCTACGTTGTGTACCTGAAAACCGGTATCGACCAGCAACTCGCCAGGACCCGCCGCGGCCGCGAGCGCCCGTTGCTCGAAAACAGCGACCCCCGAACAACGCTCGAAGCCCTCATGACCGAGCGCGAACCCATGTACCTCGAAATCGCAGACCAGACGGTCGATACCGATGGCCGAAAAGTAAATGCTGTCGCCAACGAGATCATTGAGGCGATCACCTAGTCAATCCTCGCTGGGTTTACTCTGAATAAAACGGGTGTCACCGCGGTGGACTTTGGCTCATGGGCAAGGCGGCCGCGCTCCGGAGCTTTGGCTTATGCGTACGGCGGCCGCGCTCCGGTGATTCCTCC
>TARA_R110002049_G_scaffold58866_2_pt1 | contig 17276 bp, 4 predicted proteins | sample TARA_R110002049 | Tara Oceans TARA_R110002049 (sample SAMEA4396941) | marine metagenome | biome: Polar Biome; feature: [SRF] surface water layer (ENVO:00010504); material: water (ENVO:00002006), including particulate matter (ENVO:01000060) such as... | depth 5 m | reverse complement strand
AGGACCGGATATGCCCAATGTTTTGGATGCTGTGGATGATAGCTACAGTACAGATACCGATAACACTGGAGTAATTATAGGGAGCAATGTGCTTGACAACGATACCCTAAATGGCGATCCAATAGTTGCCGAAGATGTTATACTTACCTCAACTCCAACGGACGAACTTACTATAAATGAAGATGGAAGTGTAAGCGTAACCCCTGGCATTGCCGATGGCACCTATACCATTAGCTATACGATCTGTGAAGCCGCCAATACGGACAATTGCGATACAGCTACAGTAACGGTAATTGTTGAAGAAGGTGATGAAGATGAAAAAATTGAGGTCAATCAGTTGGTTACCCCTAATTCAGATGGAAAAAATGACTTCCTTTTTATTAGAGGTGTTAAAAATGCCCATAACAATACCATGAAAATCTTCAATCGATGGGGTGTTGCAGTATATGAAGGAAAGGGTTATAACAACCAAAATAATGTATTCGACGGCAGGTCCAAGGCAAGATCTACAGTTACCGGAAATAGTTATTTGCCTGCCGGTGTTTATTATTATATTTTCCAGTATGAAAATAAACAGAAGAATATTACAGATAGTGGTTATATTTATGTCAGTAAATAATATATTTTAGAGTAGATGATATATAAAAAGAGTCTCTTCGTTACCGTTTTAATGTTGTTTTCTATGATTGCCGGACTTTACGCCCAGCAAGACGCCCAATATACTCAGTATATGTATAATACCATGAGTGTCAACCCAGCGTATGCTGGTTCTAGGGGGCAATTGAGTATTGCGGCGCTATACCGATCACAATGGGTAGGTTTGGAAGGCGCCCCTAAAACGCAGACCTTAAACTTGCACTCACCTATAAGGAATAGCAGATTGGGTTATGGAATATCTATTATCAATGATAATATTGGGGATGGTGTTGTACAAGAAACCCAGTTTGATGCAGTATTGTCATATACGGTTGATGTTTCTTTGGATGCCAAATTATCCTTTGGATTAAAGGTGGGTGGCAATATGTTGAGTTTGGATTTCAACGGATTAAATAATTTTGATGCGGAAAATATTCAAGGCGATAATATTGACAATAAATTTTCTCCCAACTTTGGGGTGGGCGTATATTACCACACGGATAAATTTTATGCCGGACTTTCTGCTCCCAACCTTGTGGAGACCCAGTACTTTGACAACGCACAAAGAGATCCAAATTCCGTTCAATTCCTTTCGGCTGAAAGAATGAACTTTTATGTGATTACAGGTTATGTATTTGACCTTAACAATAATTTCAAGTTCAAACCGGCGCTATTGACAAAAGTTGTTGGCGGTGCACCCTTGCAATTGGATATTTCCGCCAGTTTCCTCTTTAATGACAAATTTAGTTTTGGTGCGGCCTATAGATGGGATGCAGCATTAAGTGGTATGGTTGGATTTCAGTTGAGTGATCAGTTCATGGTTGGGCTGGCCTATGACAGGGAAACCACGGAGTTGGGTGGAACTCAATTTAATGATGGGTCTTTCGAAGTGTTTTTAAGATTTGAATTGGTGAAATCGTTCCAAAGAATGGTATCACCGCGTTTCTTTTAAAAAAAATAAAATGATAAAAAGAATTTTTTTGCTGACGGTATTATTTTCTGTCATTGGTAATGTTGTCATTGCCCAAGATAGACTGGTAAACAAGGCAGATGAAAAATATAGGGATTACTCTTTTAGTCCAGCCATTGATATCTACAAACGCGTATTGGATAAAGGGTATACGTCAGCAGATTTATTAATGAAACTTGGGAATTCTTATTATTTTAATGCTGATTACAAGGAGGCTTCCCAAATTTACAAAAGACTTTTAAACGAATACAAAGAGGGTATTGGTCCAGAATACTATTTTAGATATGCCCAAACCTTAAGGTCTTTGGGAGAATATGATCTTTCCAAGGATGTAATGTCGCAATTTTCCCAAATGACATCAGCTGATGTTAGGGCAAATCTTTATATGGCCGAAAGGGATTATTTGTCTGAAATAGAGGAGAATTCCGGGAGATACGAAATTGGTAAATTTGAATTTAATTCTAGATATTCAGACTTTGCTCCTACATTTTACAAACAGGGATTGATATTTTCTTCGGATAGGGATACGGGTAATTTAGCACGATATAGACATACTTGGAATTCCAAGGATTTCTTGGATTTATATAAGGTTAATGTTGATAGCACTTCAGAGAATAAGGTAGTTAAATTTGGGGAAGATATCAACACCAGATTTCACGAATCCACTTCTGTTTTTACCAAGGACGGTAATACACTATATTTTACAAGGAATAACCTGTTTGATGGTAAAACTGTAAAGGATAAAAAAGGGGTTGTACGTTTAAAAATATTTAAGGCGACCAAGGAAAATGGTTTATGGACCCAAATCGAAGAACTTCCTTTTAACAGTGAATCCTATTCTATAGCGCATCCAACGCTTAGTCCAGATGAAAAGCTGTTATATTTTGCATCCGATATGCCCGGTACTTATGGGGAATCGGATATATTTAAGGTAGCGATAAATAGTGATGGTACCTATGGAACACCTGTAAATTTGGGAAATATTATAAATACCGAAGCTCGGGAAACTTTTCCATACGTTACCAGTGAAAATGTACTTTATTTTTCATCAGATGGGCATCCTGGCTTAGGTGGATTGGACATATTTGCTACTAAGATTTCTAACAGTCAATATATTGGTACTGTTCTAAATGTTGGAAAACCAGTGAACAGTGCATTGGATGATTTTACGTTCATTATGAACGAGGAGACTAGAAATGGCTATTTTGCTTCAAACCGTGAGAATGGAGTTGGGGAGGACGATATATATAGTTTTGTTGAGACCAAAAAATTGGAATTCGATTGTATTAAACCAATTACCGGGACGGTTAGGGATAAAATATCCAATGAAGTGTTGGTGGGGGCTACAGTTAAGATTATAGATGAAAATAATGAGGAATTGGCATCGGTAATTACAGATTCCAATGGTAACTATAGCATTGCGATCGATTGCAATAAAGGTAATTTTGTTAGAGCCACCATGCAGGGGTATGTGCCTTCCGAAGAATATCTTAATATATCGGATAGTAAACCATTGATAGTTGATTTCTATTTGGAAAGGGATACTGTAACGGCTGGCTATGGTGATGATTTGGCAAAACTGTTACAGCTAAGCACCATCTATTTCGATTTTGATAAATATAATGTAAGGGCGGACGCTGAAATTGAAATTCAAAAAGTTATTGCAGCAATGGAAAAGTATCCTAGTTTAAAACTTAAGGTTACCTCCCATACCGATAGTCAAGGGGATGATTCCTATAACTTATGGCTTTCCCAAAAAAGAGCGGAATCTACTGTGGCTTACATGATTTCCAAAGGAATTGCTGCAGAGCGTTTACAAGGTGAGGGTTTTGGAGAGACGCGTTTGGTAAATAAATGTGTTAATGGCGTAAAATGTACTAAGGAAGAACACCAATTTAACCGTAGATCGGAATTCCTGATCTTAGAATAATATACCCTGAAAATTGTATTAAAATGCAGTTGCCTAATAGGTAACTGCATTTTTGTTACTGGAGATTTCATTATCACTCATCCAAAACTTCAAGTTTTACCCCTTTCACATCCTTCATTGTACGATACACAACAATCATTTTAGTTAGGGGTGTAGAGCTGTATCTTTGTGATTATATGACTTTAAAGAGTCACAATGGAGTAATATTGGCATGATTAAAATTCCCTCATATTGTTGTAATGGTTTTGTTAGAGGAGGTTTATTAATCTTTTTCATGTTGTGCTACGGTCAAATTTTTGCCCAGACCACGATTTGGAACGAAAATTTCACCTATTCAAATGATGTTGCAACGGGTACTGGAACGGGAGTATCTTTAACCAGTTGGACTTCGGGTAACGGTGTGCTTATTCGATCCAATAGAATTGAAACACGAACTTCCAATTCCTCTGGATTTTGGAGGACAGGCACTATTAATATAAGAGGTTTCTCAGACATTGATTTAAGTTTTTCTACAGCCGTAAATAATATAGAGGGTACAGATCGTTTTTCATTTAGATATCGATTGGATGGAGGAGCATGGGTAACAGTAGTGGCCTCGGTCTTAACTCCAAATAGCAATTATTCCTTTCCAATCCCAGTGGGCTCTACCTTGGAATTAGAGGCAACTTTCTCCACAAATGAGAACAATGATAGATATCGCCTTGATGATGTTCTGCTCGAAGGCACCCCACCAACCTGTGCCAATACCTTGGATTATGAGTTCTATGATTTGGTACCTACAGGTAATTCGGTAGACAACATTCCAACATTCGGAGCCTTGGCCACTGGGCAAGTTGCCAATTTTAATGTTGGTAACCTTCAAAATACCGTGGATCCTGGTGATACAGACTCATTTGCAATAAGGTATACAGGATATATTCAGATAACAACCGAAGGTTCATACACTTTTTATACGACTTCAGATGATGGTTCCAAACTTTTTGTAGATGGGGTGCAGATCGTAAATAATGATGGTGATCACGGATCCCAGGAAAGAAACGGTTCAGTGACACTTACTACAGGTTTTCATCGTATTCAGGTATTATTTTATGAGAATGGAGGAGGCCAGGTCCTCGAAGTAAGGTATCAAGGGCCATCTATTTCCAAACAGTTGATTCCCTTCAGTATTCTTTCCAATGATTGTACAGGGCCTTCAGTGGATACGGATGGCGACGGTATACCGGATAGTTCGGATAGTGATGCCGATAATGATGGGATATTGAATATTAATGAGTGTAGTACAGCTGCCGGAGGGGTTGTTCAGACAGCTTCGAATGTACAGCATTTTACAAATTCTGCCAGCGCACAGGGTGCGCCTGGCACTTCTTATGCCAACAATCCAATATCAGTCTACCCTGGAGCTAGCTCGCGGTTGCTTTTACGGTTTCCAGAGATGGTTTCGGTGGGCACGGAAATTACCGTTTATTTGGGAGCGGATCCTGCTGTATCAACATCGGATATGCAAATTCAACGATCCACGGCGGCCGGTGGCAACAATGGATATTTGGCTGCAGCCAATGGGGTGCCTAGTGGTAGTATTTCCGAATATACCTTCACCGTTAGTGGTAGTGCTATTGAGTATATCAGAATTGAAGCATACCAAGTTGGAGCCAGGGTGTATGGTGCCAAATATGGTGATGGAGGTTGTGATTTACTGGATACCGACTTGGACGGTTTGGCAAATTATTTGGATCTTGATAGCGATGGGGATGGAATTCCCGATAATGTGGAAGCACAGTCCACAACATCCTATTTGGCTCCAACTGGTTCGGATTCGAACAATGATGGATTGGACAATGCATATGGCACCAACGGTTTGATACCCGTTGATACTGATGGTGACGGGATTCCCGATTTTTTAGATACCAATAGTGACAACCAAGGTCCGGACGATAGTGCGGAAGCGGGGATTACCCTATCCGGAAGCGATTCTGATAATGATGGATTGGATAATGCCATAGATGAAACCACTGGTTATGGTGATCCAGGGGGCAGAATAGATAATCCTTTAAATACGGATGGAGGTTCCATTGCCTTACCAGATTTTGATAATGATGCCTTAACTGGTGGGGACCTGGATTTTAGGGACGATGTAGATACGCCACTTGATCAGCCTCCTTCAATAGTAGCCGCCGGGGATCAAGCTTATTGTCCGGGTGTGGCTGTTCCCATAGCTCAGACAGTATCCATAACGGATCCGGATGATACTGAGATTTGGTCGGTTTATGTTCAAATAACTACGAATTACAATAGCTCGGGGGATGTTTTGGCCCTTACAGGGTCACATCCTGGAATTACCGCCACTTGGGATGTTTCAACAGGAAAATTAAGTATGATAGGTCCTGCTACTTTGTCGGATTTTGAGGCAGCAATTCTACAAGTGGAATTTAATACCACTGTAACACCTACAACCGGCACGGTCAAAGAATTTTCGATTGTTCTGGCCGAAGCCAATTATTTACTGTCAACACAACATTATTATGAATACATTCCAGCGCTTGGAATTACGTGGACAGCAGCCAGGGATGCTGCCGAGTTACGTACGTTCTATGGTCTTCAGGGGTATTTGGCCACATTGACCAATACTGATGAAGCAGATTTACTGGGAAAACAATCCAGTGGTGCAGGTTGGATAGGTGCTAGCGACGCGGCCGTGGAAGGTCAATGGTTATGGGTGACGGGGCCGGAAGCCGGAAACCAGTTTTGGAACGGGGCTCAGGGGGGCGTGGTTACATTACCTTATAATTATGCCAATTGGAACAATGGGGAACCTAATAATTCTGGTAATGAGGACTATGCCCATATAAATGCACCTGGTACTGGTTTTGATGGATCTTGGAACGATTTGACCAACACTGGGGCCGGAAGTGGAAATTATCAACCCAAGGGGTATTTGGTGGAGTACGGCGGAATGCCAGGAGATCCTCCCTATCCGCAGATTTCGGCGGTAACCAAAATTACCATGGACAACATTGATCCCACGGCAAGTAATCCAATGCCTGTCACTGTAAATTGTACAGGAGATATACCTTTGCCAGATCCATTGGTAGTGACGGATGAAGCCGATAATTGTACCTTAAATCCAACAGTAGTATTTGTTAATGATGTAAGTAATGGAGGCAGCAACCCAGAGATTATAACTCGTACATATAGAGTTACGGATGCATCGGGAAATAGTATCGATGTTACGCAATTAATAACTATAGATTCCTTTGAAATAACCGCACAGCCGGCTAATCAGATAATATTTACTGGCAGTTCCGCCAGTTTTATAGTCTCCGCCAATGAGGTGGATACCTATCAATGGCAGCTTAGTACAGATGGAGGAACGGTATTCAATAACATTTCAAACGGTTTGGAGTACGCCGGTACCCAGTCTACGGCCTTAACCGTCAAGTCTGCAGGTATTAATAAAAACGGATATAGGTATCGTGTTGTAATTTCAAAAACAGGGTCTAGTTGTACTCCACTAATTTCATCTTCAGGCCTGCTAACGGTAATGGTAAAAACGGTGATTACCAATAGGAAAATAACTCATAGGGTTGATATGTAACAGTATTTTTTTGAGACCTATAATGTAATCGATCCCACCTTAATGGCATTCCTTTTTTGATTATTTCGGAGCCTTGTTTCTAAGGCAGTCATCGACATAATACACCAATATAGTAGTCAATTTCCCGACCTTTTAAATTGCTAAACAGCAGAATTCATATACTTTACGGTCACTTAAGTTGCTTACACAACAATATTTAGGTCAGCACTGCAATGAACTCTATTTTTATTTTTAATTAAGGATTGTCTTAATGGGAATAATAAAGGAGTTTTTATTGCCTATTAATATGTGGAAGTAAATGAACCTAGATTCGCTGTTTATCGGAATGGGGTCACAATGTAAAAAAAATTAATGAAGTTTTTAAGTAGAGATTTATTTTTTTTGATGACATTCTTGTCCATGTCGGGTCTATTTGGGCAGCAGACCTATTTGGATAATTTTAATACGGACTCGTATTCCAATAATAATGGTAGTGCAAATTTTGCCACAAACTGGGTTGAGAACAACGATAACAATAATGGCACCAGTGGGAATATTGAAGTAAGAAATAATGTTTTAGAGTTTGATGAAATAAATAATGGTTATGTAACTAGAACATTAGACCTGAATGGAGCAAGTGATGTTACATTAACTTTGGATTATAACCGGTCCAATAATGGAAATGAAGGCCTTGAAGTTCAATTGTGGAACGCTATAACCAATTCTTGGCAAGTGATTGCTACCATAAATGATGCATTAAACCCGTCTTCTGGGACTATTACACATACATTGACAGCAGCTCAAATTTCGAGTTCATCGGCAATAAGGTTTAGGGGAGAGGATAATAATTGGCAGAATAATGAGGTGATTACCGTAGATAATGTTCTGTTTACTGCCACTTTCAATGCCACAATTCTAGTCAATGATGTTACAGTCAATGAAGGTGCGGGTAACGCCTCTTTTACAGTTACCCATACTGGAGCAAATACAGTAGGTGTCTTTACTGTTGATTATACAACGGTAAATGGCTCGGCCACTTCGGGCAGTGATTATACAGCAACAACGGGCACATTAATTTTTACTGGTACCTCTGGGGCAACAAGATCTATAGTTGTAAATATTCTAGATGATACTACAGTTGAAAATTTGGAGACTTTTTCCGTTCAATTTACGGCATCATCCAACCCGTCCGTCATTATTACGGATACCGGAACAGGGTCAATCGTTGATAATGATACCAAAATTATAACCAATGGGATTACTGAAAACACATGTAGTGGTGCTTTTTTCGACTCTGGCGGAACTGGAAATTATTCAAATAATGAAAACCGGACCTATACGCTTTGTCCAGATACGATCAATACGGATTTGAGATTGGATTTTAGCAATTTTGAAGTTGAATCAGGGTATGATTATTTATATATTTATGATGGGAATTCTACATCGGCCACATTAATAGGTCAATTCCATGATGGCAATCCGCCTCCAGCATCAATTAATGCGACAAGTGCTTCCGGGTGTTTAACTTTTAGGTTTACTTCGGACAATAGTGTAACCAGGGCTGGTTGGGAAGCCTTAATTTCATGTGTTCCAAGGGGCCCACGAATGAATATAGAAGATGTTTCCGTTAACGAAGCAGCGGGTACCACAACATTTACCGTTACGCATAATGGTCCAAGTGCTACGGGTCCCTTTACTGTTACTTATAATACCGCAAATGGTAGTGCTACTTCTGGGGCCGACTATACTGCAGCTACGGGAATTTTAAATTTTAATGGAACATCAGGGGATACGGAAACCCTTACCGTTACTATAATTGATGATGGAATAATTGAAAGTCCTGAAACTTTTACTGTAAATTTTACCGCCTCATCCGACGGTAGCGTTAATCTTTCGGATACAGCTACCGCAACTATTGTTGATAATGATGGTATTATAATGACAGATGGAACAACTGTAAATACTTGTAGTGACACCTTCTTAGATCCAGGTGGAGTAAATAATTATAGTAATAATCAGGATATTGTTTATACCATATGCCCTGATATAGTTGACAATTATATTAGTTTGGATTTTACTGGTTTTGATGTTGCCAATGGCGACCTTTTATACATCTATGAAGGGACAACCACAAGTGGTACCTTAATAGGTCAGTTTAATAATAACAATGTGCCGAATATTATTGAATCTACCCATAGTTCTGGCTGTTTAACCTTTAGATTTACTTCCAACGGTTCTAATACGGCAGAAGGTTGGGAGGCGGTAGTGAACTGTTATCCCGAGGGCCCAAAAATAGTCATAGATGACATTTCTTTTGATGAAGATGTAGGAAATGCGGTCTTTACTGTTAGACAAACACGTGCGCGCCATGGATATAGTGTCTTGTTCGGATTCGTACATGTGCCTTTTACAGTGGATTTTGAAACATTAAACGGTTCGGCCTTGGCAGGTAGTGATTATACGACCACTGCAGGAACATTGACCTTTAATGGTCAGTTAGGCAATGTACAAACTATTTCTGTGCCAATAGCCAATGACGGTATACCGGAAAATGCTGAAGAATTTTCTATTAGGTTTACCGGTGCAACCGCATCCTATGGAACGATAAACTATTCAGATACCGGTACGGGTACGATAAATACCCAGATACTCGCCAATGATCCATTGACATTGTTCCAAGAGTTTGATGGTTATTTTGATTATTCCACTACTGGAGGTACCTTAAGAACAGAAAGTAATAGCGGTAATGCTTGTGCCATAACCAATTCGTCTTCCAACACACTTGTATCTCCCATACCAGCCACGGCCACCGTAGAAAGGGCCTATTTGTATTGGGCACATTCCAATAGTGTTCGGGATCCGAATGTAACTTTTGAGGGCCAAAATGTGTCGGCAAACTATTTATATCAAACCTCATTAACCAATAGAAATTTTTACGGCTATGTTAGTGATGTGACCAGTATTGTCCAAGGCATTCCCAATCCTTCAACGAACACCTATGATTTTAGTGATTTAGATATAGATAATGCAGGGAACTACTGTTCCACTGCTACTGTTCTAGGGGGGTGGACATTGATCGTATTTTATGAGGATCCTTCGTTGCCAGCGGTAAATATAAATCTGTATCAAGGTTTTGATGGTTTAAGTAATTCGGGTACTTCTTTCACCTTAGATTCTTTTTACGCTATTGCCGGTTCTGGCGCCAAGGCTTCGTTTTTGTCCTGGGAGGGCGATCCCAATTTGGATGGATCAAGTTCTGGTTCCACAAACCCGGAAGAACTTTCAATTACCAATGAGTCGGGAACAACTTATGTGCTTTCCGGAGATGGAGGTCAATCAGGGAACAACGTCTACAATTCCACTATATATGATAATACAGTAGGACCTGTCTATAATACCTCAAATTCTTATGGAGTTGATCTGGATACCTACGATATATCAACTTATATTCTACCATCGGATTCTCAGGTTACCGCCAATGTGGATGTAGGACAGGATTTTGTTATCTCAGCAGCAGTTGTTATTAAGGTCCCCTCCAATTTAATTGCAGGTCGTGTTTTTGAGGATGTAAATTATCCTGGTGGCCCTGGTAGAGATAGGATTTCCTCTGGGGGATTGGCAGTTTCAGGAGCCATAGTAGAGCTTTTTGATTCTTCTGGTAACTTTATTCAGAGAAAGAATACCGATATCAACGGTTATTATTCATTTGGGGGCATGGCAGACGGAGACTACCGTATAAAAGCGGTCAATTCTACCGTTCGTTCCAATAGGGGAGGTCTCAACTGCTCTACTTGTTATCCGGTACAAACCTTTAGGAAGTATCGCGGTCCTTCCTCCTTGATAGAGGTAACGGATGAGGTTGGGGGGGCATATCCCACGGCGCAACAAGATGTGGCTTTGGGAGTTTTAATAAATGCTCAAAGTGTCTCCGAGGTCTCGGTGGCAGGAGATGGTGTGGTTGGGATAGATTTTGGCTTCAATTTTAATGCAATTGTAAACACTAATGAAAGTGGTCAAGGTTCTCTGGAACAATTTATTGTCAATTCCAATAATTTAAATGAGACGGGTTTGGATATTGAGGCCAATTCTATATTTGACCCGGCTGCAGGGGAAGACACTTCAATATTTGTAATACCCTCAAATGCAGATCCATTAGGTAGAACTGTAGATACCAATTTTACAGGAAGTTATTTTGATATTTTGATATCAAATTCTCAGCAATTATCTGTTGTAACTGGTGAAAATACTAATATTGATGCACGTACCCAAACGGCTTTTACTGGGGATACCAACAGTGGAAATGTAGGCGGGGGTGGTTCCTTTGTGGGTACTTCGGCAAACTCACTTCCACTGTACGAACGGCCAGAAATTCAGTTGCATGCCGAAGTTGGTGATGTAATTCGCATTCAAGGCAACAATACAGTAATTCGCAATCTGTCGGTATTTGCTGGCAATAACGCGGGGATTCAGATCCTTGGAGGCTCATCCGTAATTTCAAATTCTATTCTTGGGGTAAATGCGGTTGGTTCCAATGCAGGGAATATTAATTTTGGTATTGAAATCACAGGCGGTACTACTGTTATTGATGGTAATTATATTGCCACCAACCAAGATAATGGAATACTGGTTAATGGAGGTACTTCGGTCGTAATTCAGGATAGCCATATTACCGCAAATGGTAATTCAGCCTGTGATGATAATATTAAACTCCAAAATGGTAGTGGGATTGTTATACAAAGCAATTTGATCGATAATGCTTCGGCCTTGGGAATCGATGGAGATGGAATTACGGGAAATGTGACCATAACGGAGAACAGTATTATGACTTCCGGACAAGATGGGGGGGTATGTGCAGGTGACATCGAGAATGCCGGTATAAAATTGGATGGAAGTAACTCATCTATAACAAATAATATTATTGCCTCCAATGGAGGGGCAGGAATAGTTTTATCCGGTGGCAATACCACGGGAAATCTTATTTCCCAAAATTCGATATATGCCAATGGAACAAGTAGTCCTGCCCTTGGTATAGATCTGGACCAAGCAGATGAATTGGGGGATGGGGTAACCCTAAATGAAACAGCTGACAGTGACAACGGCCCAAATTCCCTTTTAAATTTTCCCATTATTTCTGCAGCTTTTGCTACAGGGTCCAGTTTAGTAGTGGAAGGTTGGGCCAGACCAGGGTCAAGCATAGAAATATTTTTAACAGATATAAATCAAGGAAGTGCCAGTGCAGGGGATAATCAAATGGGCATGTCAACCGATTATGGGGAGGGCCAAACCTATTTGGCTACTTTGGTAGAAGGCAGTGGGGCGGATTTGGCCACCAATACATCCACTTATACCGATTTGGATGGAAATACGGATAATACAAATAGGTTTAAATTTAGTATTCCTCTTCCACCAGGGGTTGTAAGGGGTAATTTTATAACATCTACTGCGACCTTGTCCAACTCAACCTCCGAATTTTCTCCACAAAGTATTATAAGGACCTACAATGTTATCACCAATAGAAGAATAACATATAGGGTAAAAAAGGATTAGTTGTATCATTCCGTTTAATAATGTTTTGTGTGGGATTCAATGAAATGTGCTGTTGAATAAGGTTAAAAATTGATGCTTTTAATATTGGAGATATTGTAATTTTAATCGTTGGCCATTATTTTTGACGAAGTACACAACATTTCCAAAATTCATATTTTATCTTGGAATACATTTGAAGTGTTGATCTCTTAGGATTAGCGCTACATAATGATAACAGGGATTTTCATTCGTAAAAGAATACTCATTCTTTTTATGGTCTTCTACAGTTGCTACCAAATGGTTGGGCAGCAAACCTATTTAGATAATTTTAATACCATTTCCTATTCCAACAATAATGGGACAAGTAATTTTTCCTCTAATTGGACCGAAAGCAATGATGATAATAGTGTATCCAATGGAAATATAAGAATTACCGGTAGCCAATTGCGCTTTAGAAGGTTAACGGATGAGACAATCCGGCGGAATCTCAATTTAACAGGTGCATCTGCGGTAACGCTTACTTTTGAATATAATGGTGCCGATAGGGGCGGGGAAACTTTATTGGTGCAATTGTGGAATGGTTCAACTTGGCAAACCGTTTCTACCTTAAATAGTAATGGGACAGGTACTATTTCATATGCATTGACCACTAGTCAGATATCCTCTTCCTCCTCCATTAGATTTATTACGGGAAGCGGGGATTGGGATAATAATGATTACTTCTATATAGATAATGTACAGTTCACTGCCACCTTTGGTCCAATTATGATCATTAACGATGTATCCGTCAATGAAAATGCAGGAACGGCTACATTTACCGTAACCCATACGGGCTCCAATGCAGCCGCATTTACGGTAAACTATACCACAAATAATGGCACGGCCACATCTGGAAGCGATTATACAGCCAAGACAGGTATTTTAAGTTTTACAGGTACCTCGGGGGTTACTAGGACCATAACCATAAATATTTTGGATGATACAGTAGTAGAGGATTTGGAAATATTTACTGTTAGTTTTACGGCTAAATCCCTCTCCACAATAGATATTACCGATATTGGCACTGGATCCATATTGGATAATGACGCCTTGGTCATTACCAATGGAGCAACGACCAATACTTGTGATAGTGTTTTCTTTGATTCGGGAAGTGTTGGTGGCAATTACGGTAATAATGAAAGTAGGACCCATACCATTTGTCCGGACACTGTCGGGAATTATATTAGTGTGGATTTTACAAGTTTTGATGTTGCTGTAGGTGATATTCTTTATGTTTATGGGGGCACCACGGCCACAGGTACACCAATTGGAGTGTATGATAACAATAATATTCCTGCCTCAATTGATTCTCCATACGGTGCAGGTGGTTGTTTAACCTTTAGGTTTACCTCCAATGGTAGTGGAACTGGAACTGGTTGGCAGGCTGCTCTAAAATGTGTAGTTGAAGGTCCTAAAATAGTAATAAATGATATTTCTTTTGATGAGGGAATAGGAAATGCCGTATTTACAGTAACTCAAACACGTGTACGTCATGGATATACATTTTTGTTCAGTTTTATTCATGCACCCTTTACCGTAAACTTTGAAACTGTAAATGGCTCCGCACTTTCAGGGAGCGATTATACAGCTACCTCGGGAACGCTGACCTTTAATGGTCAGTTGGGCAATGTCCAGACTATTTCGGTCCCTATTGCCAATGATGGAATTCCGGAAAATGCCGAAGATTTTACTATTAGGTTTACAGGTGCTACAGCCTCCTACGGAACCATCAATTATTCGGATACAGGAACAGGAACCATCAATACCCAGATCCTGGCCAATGATCCATTGACACTTTTTCAAGAGTTTGATGGGTACTATGACTATTCCACCACAGGTGGAACTTTAAGAACGCAAAGTAATAGTGGAAACGCCTGCCTTATTACCAACTCCTCATCCAATACCTTAATTTCTCCTATTCCGGCTACGGCAACTGTGGAAAGGGCCTATTTATATTGGGCGCATTCCAATAGCGTGCGTGATCCAAATGTAACTTTTGAGGGCCAAAACGTTTCAGCAAATTATTTATACCAGACCACCTTGACCAATAGAAACTTCTACGGTTATGTAAGCGATGTGACCAACATTGTACAGGGCATTCCCAATCCATCGACCAATACTTATGATTTTAGCGACCTTAATATAGATAATACCGGAAATTATTGTTCTACCGCCACAGTACTTGGGGGCTGGACCTTAATAGTGTTTTATGAAGATCCCTCATTACCCGCTGTAAACATTAACTTATATCAAGGTTTTGATGGTCTAAGCAATACCGGTACTTCTTTTACGCTGGATTCTTTCTATGCCATTGCCGGTTCTGGGGCCAAGGCAACATTTCTGTCTTGGGAGGGGGATCCCAACCTGGACGGTTCAAGTTCTGGTTCTACAAACCCGGAGCGTCTGTCTGTAACAAATCAATCCGGGACTACTTATATTCTTTCGGGGGATGGCGGACAGACAGGCAACAATGCCTATAATTCCACTATTTATGATAATACGGTCTTGCCCATACATAATACAACTACTTCCCATGGCGTGGATTTAGATACTTATGACATATCAACCTATATTTTACCATCGGATAGTCAGGTTACTGCAAATGTCAATGTTGGGCAGGATTTTGTGATTTCCGCAGCTGTAGTGCTAAAGGTACCCTCTAATTTAATTGCTGGGACAGTGTTTGAAGATGTAAATTACCCAGGTGGTCCAGGTCGGAATAAACTAACTGCAGGTAGTATGGGGGTTTCGGGTGCCATCGTGGAACTTTTCAATTCCTCGGGAACTTTTATTCAGAGAAAAACCACAGACATTAATGGTTACTACTCCTTTGGGGGAATGTCTGATGGGGCGTATCGTATAAAAGCTGTAAATTCAACAGTAAAGTCCAATAGAGGTGGACTTAATTGCTCAACATGTTATCCTGTACAAACTTTTAGAAAGTACCGTGGTCCTTCTTCTTTGATAGAGGTTACCAATGAAGTTGGCGGTGTTAATCCCGCAGCACAGCAGGATGTTGCCTTGGGTGTGTTAAATAATGCACAGAGTATATCAACGGTCTCTGTTGCTGGAGACGGAGTGGTAGGTATAGATTTCGGATTCAATTTTAATACCATTGTCAATACCAACCAATTTGGACAGGGATCATTGGAACAGTTCATTATCAATTCCAATAATTTAAATGAATCAATTTTGGATATCGGTGCTAATTCCATTTTTGATCCAGCAACAGGAGAGGACACCTCCATATTTATGATTCCTCCTATATCGGATCCATTGGGTAGAAATGTTGATGCCAATTTTGTAAGCGGATATTTTGACATATTAATTACAGATGTTAATCAGCTTTCCAAAATAACCGGGACAAATACCATATTAGACGGTAGGACCCAAACTGCTTATTCGGGTAATACCAATATAGGCTCTATAGGGAGTGGAGGCGCCACTGTTGGCTTTTCTTCAACAGTTTTGCCAGCTTATAATTTGCCGGAAATTCAGGTGCATGGGGAGTCTAGGGATCTATTTCGATTGGAGGGAAATAATGCTACCCTTCGTAATTTGGCCATTTTTAATAACGAGAAAACCGCGGTTAAAGTAAATTTAGGTACGGCTTTTCTATATGAAAATTTACTTGGGGTAAACGCCCTTGGTGTAAAGTCTGGAAATTTGGAATATGCTGTGCAGATAACCGGAGGGGCAAGTGGTGTGGCCAGAAATTACTTCAATGGTTCCGATTTGGCCGGCGTCTTTATTAATGGGGGAACCAGTTCAATTTTGGAGTATAACAATTTCTACAGAAATGGGGCAAATAATACTTGTTCTGATAATATTTTAATAGAAAACGGTAGTGGGATTACGATACGTTACAATTTGATTCAGGAGGCTGCAGGAATAGGTATTGAAGGGAATAATTATGCATCCGGACTTTTAATTACCGAAAATACAATTACAAATAACGGTATTAATAACACAGCCTGTAGCGGGGGTATATTCGATGATGCCGGAATTCGCCTAGGTGCAGCTAATGCCAGTATTTTTAGAAACATTATTAACGGTAACCAAGGAGAGGGGATTGTAATAGCTAAAAATATTTCTGGAATTTTAATATCTCAAAATTCTATTTTTAATAATGGTCAAAGGTCGCCATCTTTGGGAATTGATTTGGATAAATCCAATGCCAATGGGGATGGAGTGACCCTTAACGATAATGGGGATGGGGACAATGGTCCCAATGGGTTAATTAATTTTCCAATTATTTTAGCGGCCTATGTGGCTGGGACCAATTTGGTAATTGAAGGTTGGGCCAGGCCAGGAGCTATCATAGAATTGTTCTTGACTGATATAAATGAGGGTAGTGCCACTGAGGGGGACAACAAATTAGGGAAAACCATTGACTATGGTGAGGGTCAGACTTATTTAGCCACCGTGGTGGAAGGTAGTGTTTCGGATACAGATTCCAGTATTTCGGCTTATACGGATTTGGATGGCAATACGGACAACACGAATAGGTTTAAATTTACTATCGCAATACCCCCGGGAATAATGATTGGAAATTTTCTAACATCAACAGCAACAGTTGCCAATTCTACCTCAGAGTTTTCTCC
>TARA_R110002049_G_scaffold2235_1_pt1 | contig 17317 bp, 13 predicted proteins | sample TARA_R110002049 | Tara Oceans TARA_R110002049 (sample SAMEA4396941) | marine metagenome | biome: Polar Biome; feature: [SRF] surface water layer (ENVO:00010504); material: water (ENVO:00002006), including particulate matter (ENVO:01000060) such as... | depth 5 m | reverse complement strand
AAGTCAACTTTTAAGTTTTGTAAAAAAACACCTCCCTCTATCCCTGCTTTCTAGGAGGGAAGAAATCGTTTCCCCCTCTAAAAAGAGGGGATTAAGGGGTGTGAAGGCCTAAATTTAGCCGTAAATCGAATAATCCGGAAAAAAAGAGGATAACCTGATTGACAAAAAAAGTTTATGTAACAAATCCGATAGTCATATAAAGCTTTTAAGGCATTGAACGCTAAAATTAATTTCAATGTAGAGCTATTGAACCAAAATCTGAATTTAACATAAACAGTGGAAAAGCACCACACACAACGGTTTTGTATATGGCTCGTAGCGTGCAAATTATAAAAATATTTTCGGATTAAGCACGAGCCGAATTTTTTTATTTTTCTTACTATCTTTTCTTTTCAATAAGCCAAATTAAAAAATTTGGCGGACTCGCAAATATGCCTGAACTTCTATTAAGCAACTAATTAGCTATGAGCTATATATGGCTTAGGCAACGTTTTTATTTTCGTAATGTTTTATTTCGTTCAGTTCCGCTTCTTTAGATTCCTTTTCTTTCTCGATGTCATAATCGTCTTGAATTCCAAGCCAGAATTTTGCTGAATTTCCAAAATATTTGCTCAATCGTAAAGCTGTGTCCGCAGTAATTCGGCGATTTCCTTTCACGATTTCCGAAATTCGGGTTTGCGGAATTTTCAAATCTTTAGAAAGTCGGTATGCTGTGATTTCTAATGGCTCAAGAAATTCGTAATTCAAGATTTCTCCAGGGTGTATATTTGCTAACTTTTCCATTTTTATATTTTTTTAATGATAATCAATTATTTGAACGTCGCTTGTGTTTCCTTTGTCCCAAACGAAGATAATCCGCCATTGTTTATTAATCCGAATGCTATAAAATCCGTTCAATTTTCCAGTCAGTTTTTCCAGTCGGTTTGATGGTGGAATTCGCAAATCCGAAATGTCCTGTGAGTTGTTTAACATTCTCAATTTCCGGCGTCCAACGTTCTAAATTTCAATCGGCAGTTTTTTGACTCGGATTCCGTTCCAAATCTGTTCGGTTTCTTTCGAGCCAAATGAAATAATCATAGTCTTATTTTACGTTACTAACGCCAAAGATAAGTATAAGGTTTGTTTTTTACAAATGTTGCCTAACAAAAGCATATCGGCCTAAAGCCTTTTATCTTCAAGAATAATTGTGTTGTTTCTTCACTTTTATCTATTCACTTTTCTAATTGGATATATTTTATCTATTGTATCAGGGTTTTCATAACAAAACTTGTCAGTTAATTACTATAAATATTTTAAGTTATTAGTAGTTATTAACATACGCGGTATAATTTGTTACATTCCAATAAATTTGCCTTTCTTAAAAAACCAGAGATCTAAAATCAGTTTCATAGCGTAGATACATCAAACCTCTAAGTAAAAAACATTTTATCGATAAAAAACTACATTTAAACGAGTTGTATTGAAAACCACAACGTATTTCATCGAAAATATAATTCGTTTAGCGGATAAAATTTAATTAATTAACTAACATTGATTTTAAAATTAATGCATTACCCAAATCGAGAACTTATGAAAATGATAATTAGACCTATGTATTTAATACTTGTATTCATGATATCACTATCATGTAATAATGAAGAACTTTTTGTTGAACCAGTCACTGAGGTTATTGACGAACCAGTTGGTGATGAAGAGCAAGACCCAGAAGATACAGATGATGACTTTGACGCAACACAACCATGCGATTTCACATTAGATAATATAGAACCAAATTCAACAATTGTAATTAATTGTATTTTGGATTTAGATGGAGCAACGGTCAATTTACCGGCTAATGTGACTATTTTATATGAGGGTGGCGATATTATTAACGGCAGCTTGGTCTTTTCAGGTACTTCTGTAATTTCTGGCGAACTTTTAAACTCCAGTTTAACTTTAGGTGGTTCCAGCACCCAAATGAAAGACCCCACCTTTAATTTTGACCCACAGCGTTGGGGGATTGTAGAAGGAAAAACAACGTCAGGAATCGCGCTTAGAAATCGTGACATATTGGAGTCAATAATGATAGAAGCTAAGGATTTAGGAGTTACTACTTTTAAAATTGATGCTATCGATGCTTATTTTGAAGTGAGTAAAGTAACTAGTGGTACAACTAACCAAAATTTTTATCCAGAAATAGAAGCCATAAACATACCAAGTGATTTTAATCTTGTCATGACTGACAATACTTATTTAAGAGTATTCCCAAATAATGTGCCAAAATATGTGCTTTTAGCTGTAAGGGATGTGTCTAATGTGACTATAACCGGAGGTAACTTATATGGTGATCGTGATGACCATGATTATTCTGGTGGTGGTACTCATGAATGGGGACATGTGTTTGCGTTAAAGGCAGCTGTTAATGTGATCATTGATGGTATTTATATATCCAACGGTTCTGGTGATGGCATTGATATTAGTAGTTTAGGTTTTACTTTTCAACCGGATTATAAACCAACAAATAATATCATCATAAAAAATTGTGTTTTAGACAGTAATCGTAGAAACAATATGTCTATTACAGATGGTTTTAATATTACTGTGATTGAAAATGAATTTTTAAATGCAAGTATCAATACGTCTTTCTCTACAGGTATAGCCCCTGGTTTTGCAATGGATATAGAAGCGGAACGGACAAGGGATACCAATGGTGACCTAGTTTATTATCAGATAGCAAAAGACATTAAAATTTTAAACAATATTGAGAGAGGTAGTAGAAAAGGCGCTTTTACTGTTTTTTTGGGATATGATGTTCTTATTGAGGGTAATCAAACTGAAAAGAGTATTAGTTATAGTTTTGGAAATGGTATAAAAATAAGAAATAATATAATTACACTAAATATTAATAATCCTGGAACTACAGCTATAGGTGGAGGCCGTGAGGGGGGTAACGAAACTATTTATAATAATGAAATCTCTGGTAACATTATTAGCGGATATGATACTGGTATCAATGTAAAAAACAGAGACACAAAGGTTTTTGGGAACACCATAAAAGAATTTTTGACTGGTATTTTTCCAAGAGACAACTTTGAAAACTCACAAATTTATGATAATACTCTAACCAGTAGTAGAGCGGGTAGTAGGGGGATTTTTGCTTTTCAAATAAATTTAAATAATATAGTAATTAATAATAATACCATCAATGTAAAATCAAATCCTATTAAATTTACAAGATGTAATTTAAGTACAGAAGCATTAAATTGGAATGTTGTGGTTAAAAGCAACAATACATATTCAAACGCTCAAATATTGATAGAACAATCCAACAATATTGATGTTTTAGATAATAATTTTCTACAAAATGTTGTGGTCCTTGATTCTAAGAACATAAATTTTTCCAATAATAAAATTACTACCAATACAAACGGTTTTGATTTTAGAAACATTAACAATAATATTAATGTTAAAAATAATATTATTAATATCAGTAATGCCAATAGTGAATGTATAAAAATTAGTGCCACTACTGATCCTGCAGAAATTATTGCTATAGGTAATACCTGTAATAATTAAAAGTTTATTAAATACTCAAAAAAACGTGAACGGCTAGCTTAACTTAATATGCTAGTCGTTCACGTTTTAAATATCCATTTTTCAAACCATATAAATCTATTTAATTTCCTTCTGTGTTTGTATTTGTCTTGGAAAACCATAAGGCATTCCATAACTTTTTATTTTAAAATGTTTTTTTGTTTCCCCCATTTTATTCTATCCAAATTTTTACAAGGCCAATTTTTTTTTAATGCTTATAAATCAACTTTATATACCTTTTACCATCTATTTTTGGTTATTAAGCCTAAAATACCATTTTTGAAAACAGAAAAAAGACCATACCATGAATGTATTATCTTTCCCATTTAAATGATCTGTTACCAATTTTGTGATAGGGTCTATTTGAAAAATTTTTTGGGCCTTTAATAATTTAAAGTCCATATAACTTTCTAATTCCAACCGTAAAGAAGAACGCAGCCAATCTCCAACAGGTACTCCAAATCCCGCTTTTGATTTGTCTAAGAACCCTTCAGGAAATTCATTTTTAAAAGCTGCTTTTAAAATATGTTTTTTATCCCAGCCTTTCATTAAATATTCTTCCGGGAGGATGTTTGTATAATTCCATAATTTTTTATTCAAAAAAGGGGCTCTGCATTCTAAAGAAGATAGCATACTAGTCCTATCCACTTTAACCAGCATATCGCCTTCCAAACTAATCAGTTTGTCAATAGCTCGATACTCGGTTAAATTCTTAGGGGATTTTATGCCAGAAGCTTCTTTATAAAATTCAAAAGGATTATTCATTAAATAGTTTGGCAATAGATAAGATGATAACGAATCAGACGCAAATCCCAACGAAATAATGTCCCAGTAATAATCACCCGAATAATCAATGGCCTTGAGTAAACGACTGGCTCTAAATCGTTTTCCTCTATGATCTTGTTTTGTTTTCAATAAAGGTTCCATGGTTTTAGACAGAATTGTATGAATTTGTTTCGGAACTATTTGAGTGTATTTTTTATTAATGTTACCCATATAATATTTATTATAGCCCCCAAATATTTCATCACCACCATCACCCGTCAAGGCCACCTTCAAATGCTGACTTGTCTTGTTTGCAACTAAATAGGTGGGTAGTGCAGAGGAATCTGCAAAGGGCTCATCAAAATTGTTTAAAATATAAGGCACATGGCTTTCTAAATCTTTTTCGTTGATAATAAACTCGTGATGATTACTGTTAATTAATTTAGCCACGGTCTGGGCTTTATCAGACTCATCATATGATTTCTTTTCGAAACCTACAGAAAAAGTGTTGATTTTTGAATCTTTCATTTTTGCCAAACATAATGAAACTATGGATGAATCGACACCTCCAGATAAAAAGGTGCCTATTGGGACATCAGAAACCGAGCGGCTTTCTACGCTTTCCTGAACTAATGCTTTTACAGTTGCTATTGCTTCGTTATATAATATTGGTTTTTTTTGAATGATTTCTGGAGGTTCAATAACATTACTTTTATATTCATTGGTATTCAAATTATAAGTTAAAAAATGGTTGGGTTCTAATTTATATATGCCCTCATAAATGGTAAAGGGAGCTGGAATATAGGTGAGTCTAAAAAATAAATTGAGCCCTGTTTTATCAATCTCAGGAAGTACTGTTGATAGTTTTAATATGGATTTTAATTCAGATCCCCACATAAATGTATCGTTGGTTTTAGTATAATAGAGAGGTTTTTCTCCAAAAAAATCACGAGCTATAAAAACTTTATTAATAGTTTGATCATAGATGCTAAAAGCAAACATCCCATCAAGTTTTTTGAAAGCAGGAGTTCCCTGGGTTTCATACAATTTTAAAATAACTTCAGTGTCACTTTTGGTTTTAAAGATGACCCCATTGTTTTCAAGCTCACTCCTTAATGTTTTATAATTATATATTTCACCATTAAAAACTATTACGAGTTTGCCTTCCTTAGAATAAATAGGTTGTTTGCCAGAACTTAAATCTATAATTGACAATCTCCGCATTCCCATGGCTATCGCCCCATTTGCATTAATATGCGTAAAAATACCATCATCATCTGGCCCTCGGTGTATGATTAAATCGTTCATTCGATTAATATCACTTCTTAATTGTTCCTCGTTACTTTTTTTTATGGTTATAAAACCGTTAATTCCACACATACCTTTATATAAACAATTAATTCTATATTATTTTTTTTAAACTTAATGCCACACGAAAAAAGAAAAAATCAAAATTAAGGAATACTATTCTAAACAAATTCCTTTTATAATCCTCGACAGTATTGTGAACATAAAAAATATTTTCTTTTTTAAGTAGATGTTTTGTCTTTAATATTTCTGAAAAAGGAAACTTATATTTAAACATTTGAAAAAAAATATCTATATTAATCAGGGTCATTCTTTTGTCAAAAAACAAATCATGCCCTTGCTTTTTATTGTTTTCAACCTTTAGCCTGAACTTATGGGTTCTTCTCAAAATAGTAATAAGATCGTTTATATATTTTCTTTTTTTTATAATATCGTTAGATCTTGTAATTGAATCTTCTGTTTGAAGAAATTTGGCGACTACAAGGTTTACTGCCATAACTCTTTTAGCTAAGTATAATGCTCTTGTGTTAAATTCAAAATCTTCACCGTAAATTTTCTCTGTAAAAAACAATTTATTTTCTATTATATAATTTCTATTATATAATTTGTTGCAAGCAGAATTCATGGATTTGCTAGTGTTATAATAAGTAATTCCCGAAAGAATATTTTGTTCATTTTTAAATTCAACTTGATATGCAATATTCCCATTATTATCAATTCCCTGAGCACCAAACTCTAGAATATCTAAATTATTTTCATTACTAACATTAATTATTTTCTTTAAAGTATTCTCAATATAAAAATCATCAGCATCTAAAAATAAAAGATAGTCCCCCTTTGCATGTTTAATTCCAGTATTTCTAGCTCCACCGAGTCCCCTGTTTTTTTGAGAAACAACAAAAATATTAGAATGCTTTTGCGCTAAGGTACTTATAAGTTTGAGGCTATTGTCAGGAGATTCATCGTCTATAGCAATAATTTCGAATTCACTTTCCTTAAGGTATTGTTTAAACGTTGAATAAACACATTTTTTAATATATTTTTCAACGTTATACATTGGGATGATAATGCTAATTTTAGTCATTCTTTAAGTCAAAATACCAATACATTAAATAAGTCCAAATAAAATAAAAAAAGAGTACTATCCCAATAGTTTTATTTTGCTTTTTAATTGAATTATTATTTATGAATGGATATATTATTATGAGGGGCATTAAGAACCATGATAAATAAGCAAACCGATTTGAAAAATTTGCTCTAATAATCAAAATCCAGAAAGCATTTGTTGTTAGATATATATTAAAAAGTTGTTTATAAATTAAATTATTGTATTTTTTTTTAAAAATAAAATATGCACCAATTAATACAGGAAAAGAACTGTAAAACAAAAAGTCAAATCTAAAACCGCTATTTACAAATGCCGCATCTTTTTCCCCAACTAAATATCCACTAAAACGTTCATCAGCAAAACCTAAACCTGCAAATAAATTTTCCCAAAAGTTACCTAACACTAATGATAAAGGAATTGCAAGTAACCAACCTCTAAGGTACCATTTAGTGTCTTTTAAAAAAATAGTAATTATATATGCTAGTATTGGTAAAGCCATAGTTTGATGAAAAAAGAGGGATATAGTAAAAATAGGGATCAAAATACTCTTATTTTTATAAAAAGAAATGCCTAGTATGAAAAGAGATGTCGCTATTCCGTTTCTAATACCATTTACACCATAAGCCCAAAAAGACATTGAAACTATAAACATATAAAAAGCATAAAACCAGTATTCTTTAAAGAATCTTTTAGAAGCAATAAATAGTGGCACAATGTAAAGTATTGCACATAATAGAAAGAAAAGATTAGTGGATAAAATCCCCGAACAGAATTTCATGAATTGTTGAAAAACAACATCGCTTTTTAATATGATTTCTCCACCGTGAGCATATCCTTCATAAATTCTGGCATAAGTTCCCATATCAATAAAATAACGGCCACTTACAGGGCGAAGACCCATATAAAGCGTTAATAATATTAAAATCAAATATCCTACAAATGTAATATAGCCAATATTTTTTTTATCATTTAAGTTTAATACGTAAGCATGAAACAATGTTATTAAAACAATAGCAAAAGCTGAGTATATATATACTTCATAATAAAAGTCTAACGGTACAAATTCAATCATTTAAGGTGATTTTTATTTATTTTATTCTAACTTTTTTTATTTAGATTTAAATAAGTATTCTGTTGTTACTGTTTCAATATCAAATTTGGCAAGTAAAGAATTTTTAAACTTTTCCAAAACGATTTTATATTTGTTAGATGAAATCACAGTTATTAATGCCTCAGCAAACTTTTCTTCTTCTGTAATTATTTCGAACCTATTGGGTATTCCTAATCTTTCCTTAAAAAGGTTGGGAGTAATTATTCCAGCCTCCATTTCAATGTTTTCGTTACTATCTTCATTGTATTCGGATAGTCCCATTAACTCCGTAATTCCTTTTGTGCAAAAGGAGGATACTATAGGAGTCCCAACACAAATAGATTCTACTATTACGTTAGGTGTACCTTCATAATGTGATGAAAGAGCTAATACCTTGGCCTTAGCTAAATATTTATAAGGATTATGTTTTCGTCCTAAAAAATATACCTTTTTAGATATTTGAAGCACATTAATTAGGTTTTTTAAATAGTTTTCAACTTGAGAATCCCCATCTCCAATAAAAACTAAATTGGCCTCAGGAACCCTTTTTAATACTAACGAAAACGCTTTTATCAGATGCCACGGTGCTTTTTGTATTGATAATCTACCTAAAAAAAGAATCGTTTTATTTGTAAAAAGTTTAAGTTCGTCTTCATCAAAGTTTGATTCTAAGGCAAGCTTATCAATTTCTTTTAAATTATGAGGATTATAAATAATTTTTAATTTATCTGAGAATTTAAACCCACACTTTTCAATTAAGTCCTCTTTGATAGCATTACTTATACAAACGACTTTATCAAAATTCTTATAAGTTGTTTTATAACCTAGTTTGAAAATTATATTTAAAAATGATTTATTTGAGAATTCTACACTTTTTAAAGCGTGTATACTAGCAATTTTGTATTCATTTGTAAAAGTTAAGGAGCTGAATAAATTAGCCATATCACCAAAAGCGATAGAGTGGGTGATTTTTTCAGATTTAATTATATTTCTTATGTAATTTGATGCAGATATATAAAGTAATAAACGCTCCCCTGAAGACATCTCATTAAAATCTTTCGATTTTAAAAATAATTCATCTTCCCCAAAATTAATTATATCTCTTTCTAATTTAATAAACTTTAAAGCTTTCACTCCATAACCTTTATTTTTATAGTAATTATAAAAAGTTAAGGCAAGGCGTTCCATTCCTCCAACACTTCCATATGGCATTATTAGCAGAACATTTTTCATTTATTAGGCTTTATTAAGTCACGAAACAAATTATCCCAAAGGGGAATAATTGTTTCTGGTAAATAATTTTTAGCTTTTCTCCTGGCTTTAGTACCCATTTGTAATCTTAATTCTCGGTTTTCAATTAAAACATTTAGTTTTTCTGCAAAGCCATAAATATTACCATTTGTAATTAAAAAACCATCTTCGGCTTGAGTTATAATATCTTTTGGTCCACAGGGGCAGTTAAAAGCAATACATGGCACACCGCAAGCCATAGCTTCAATTAACACCATGCCAAAGCCTTCAGATCTGGATGACATTGCATAAATGGAGGCCTCATTATATTTATCATGAATGTTTTTTATTGGTTTAAAAAAGAAAACATTGTCTGATATTTTTAGTTTTTCAGCTAATTTAATATGTTTTTCATGAGTATCAATTTTTCCATAAATTTCCAATATCCATTCCCGGTGTTTTTCCACAACAAGTTTCCAGCTTTGTAATAATCGATCATAACCTTTTTGGAACCCATGATTCCCAACTGATATAACTTTTTTATTAATTAATTTAGCTGTTTGGTCAGGATAAAAGGATAAGGGGTTTGGGATAACTTTTAAATTGGAAAGGTTCCATTCTGTTAAATTATCATGCGTTAAAACCACAAAGACATCATATTTACGAGCGCCAAAATGCATACATTTATTTAACACTTTAAATTTTAAATTTTGAAAAAAACCCAATCGATCACTATTTTTAAAAATATTTTTAGAGGCATGGCGTTCATAAACCATCGGGCATGGTTTACCAATAATAGATGGTGTAAAAAAACCTTTTAATCCGTCGTCACAAACTGAAATAATATCTGGTTGTATTTGCTTAATTTTAGCTTTTATCCCTTTTCTATATGTATGATAATATTTAAAAATATTTCCATCAACACGTAAATCATGATATTCTATTTTATTACTAAAATTATAAAATAAGGGTGCTCTGCTTTGATTAAGGGTAATAATGTGCACTTCATACCCAAAGTTTTCTGCCAAGTAACTTGCTTTAATAGATAAAACACGTTCTAGTCCTCCAGAACCAGAAATACCGTTAGTAATATAAAGAATTTTATGAGCCATTTATGCAAAATAGTCTATTTTTTAAAAACTATATCTAAATATGGATAACAAAAGCCATTGTGAAGATTATTATTTAATGATTTTAAAAATCTTATATAGCGTATTCCTTTTATGCCAGCTTTGAGCAAAGCTGTTTTCTCGAATTGCATTAATGAGCTAACAATATTCAATTTATTTAAAGGTGCTATTGCAAGTTCAAATTCATGATAGCTGGCACCGCGACCCCAGCGTAAAAAACTAAGCATATTATCATCACTTAATTCTCTATATAAATCTTTAAAATTTTGTCTTTCGGAAAATTTGGAATAATAATACGCTAGTTCATCTGGCAACCAATCATAAAAAGGCATTGCAGCCGTATGGGAATCATAATACCATAATCTATTTGGGGTTTCTATAACTGATAAAAAAGAACCAACAGGTAGCATATCCCATGCTTGTTTAATAGAAGACAATCTTTCTTTTATTGTCATGTGTTCCAATACTGCGTAGTAAATAATAAAATCAAATTTTTTTGTTTTAAAATTTTCATTTATTTCATCGGCATTCATTAAATGTAAATCAGACTTTAAACCAGCCAACTTCATTCTGTCTTTAGCTACTTTTAAGGCACCTTCATCCACATCAATTCCTGTTACATTAGCACCCTGTTCGCTCAAAGCCAAAGTGGATATGCCAGTTCCACAGCCAATCTCTAAAATATTAGCTCCTTTTAAACTTCTAATACTATTCAACCAAGGAGCAATGCGATTTCTATTGTATGCTAAACGTTCAAATAATTGAACGTTTAATGAATTATTATATTCCCTTGTAGATAGTTTTAGTTTTGTGTTACCTCTGTTTAAATAATTTGATTCTATTGATACTTTTAATTCTTCAATTTGTTTTATATTAAATACTACATGATTTCTACGCAATTTTTTTGGTGCTAAATATAAAATCTTTTTGCTTATATTTTTTATAAAATTTATCATAGCCTTATATCTATTAGTTATTTTAATTTATATATAAAAAGTAGGTAAATCAGTTTTGGTAAAAACTAATTATTATTTTTAGAATTATTAAATTTATTATTGATAAAATCACTACATTTCTCTTTAAGGGATTCTACTAGTTTGTAATGTAACCCAAGATTTTTAACCAAAGTGATTTTGTTGATTTTCCCTTTTAAACCAAAATTATTGGTAAAACTTCCATCATCAGCCACATCAATTCTGTTGAATAGTTCAATGATTCCATCAAATCGGCAAGTATCAACAAAGGTGTTAAATGAATTTAAAAAAATAACAGGTGTTCCCATAGCTAAACAAGGTAAGGCACAATGAATTCTAGACGTAATTACCAGTTTTGCTTTAGCGTATTTTTTTAGGCACTCTTCGGCATAGGCAAATTTTTCTGAATCAGTCTGTTTTCCTGTAGGTAAAATTTGAGTAACATAATTCGCACTTTCTAAAACGTCTTTATCAACTACTTTTTTGAGTTGTTTTTTAATTTTATTTAGCTTGAATATGTTTCCGTTTAAAACAGACTTAATAAAATGTTTTGGTGTTAATAGCACTTTGTCCAATGTTGGATAATTGTAAAAAGGATCCACAATATAAATATCATCACCTCTTAAAGCATCATCTACCTTATAATTATCTAAAGTTAAAGTTAAGCAGCCAGTAAAATAAGCGTCAATTCCTTTATCTTTTAAAATTTGTACGGTATATTTATCTCTACAACCAATGGGAGCATGCATTTTTAAATAGGCAATTCCTTTATCAGAGAGCATAAATGGAGCAGCCGTATTATTCATATGAAATGATACAAATAAAGGGTCAATTGCATCAGCTGGCACCCAATGATGTATATTGTGTGTAAACCAACCATTCATAATCAATTTTATTTCTTCACCTTTATAATCGGCTAATTCTTCCCGGTTTATAAATTGATCTGTTCTAGGTAAAAATTGTCTGGCAGCTAAACTTTGAACATAGTCACCTACATTGTATTTTTCTTTACCTTCCTTATATGTTAATAATCCGTAACGCATTTGTTATTTTTTTAATTTTTTATAAAGGTTATATAGATGTGGAAATTTTTGTTTTAGTAAAAAATTTCTTTTTTTATGTTGTATTACTTTTGCTTCATTTTTATTTACAATTTCATCTAAATCTAAAGCAATAAATCGTTTGATGGCTTCTTTTTCATTTTTAAAATTTCGTAAAACAAAAAAGGAATCTACAGATGCAGCTTTATCTTGAATGCATCTCCATTGGTATTTTATCCCTTTTGTCATAACACAATCCTCTCCAAAATTTTTAAATATAAGGTTGTAAAAGTTATTTGGAACCTCGAAACCATAATCCTTTGGATTTGCACCTGTTAATATTAAACTAAGAATGGTGCGTTGACATTTATGACATACGTTACAATTATAGCCTGTTCTTTTATCGGCATAACAAACTCTTAATTTAATCTTAAATTCAGAATTATTTGCAAAATTAACCACATTATCTGTTTTATCAGTGCGTTTAAATTGATATCCATCATGCTTTGGGTGGGTATTGGCCCATTTCATGTTTTCATCAATATAAGGCGATGAACCCCAGTTATAACTTACCTCATGTGTAGCGGATGCCGCAATATTGACATCTGTAATGTTATGCTTGTAACTAAGCGGTGCTAATACGCCCAACAATGCCATACCGTGTTGCACCATACCCCACCAACCTAAATGATCAACCAGTAAATCTACTTTATAAGTATAAAATTCCCTTAAATTGGATTCTACATAAAATAATCTAGATTGGTTAATGATTTTTTCTTCAGTATTAAATTTTTTAAACTCATTCCATCTAATAGTATCATTTATGGCGACATCTGCCCCATGTATAGAAATTAAAAACGGGTCTTTATGGTAATGTCTTGTTAAAGAATCAAAAGAATCTAATCCACCACTAAAGAGAAGTGAGGTGTTATTTCCGTTAAATTCATTTTTTACTATTTTATTGGTGTGCAATATCCCCCCAATTTTTTTATTGGGATGAAATTTAATGAACTGTTCTTTTAAAATATTCAATGAATTTAAGAATGTTTCATCAATTTCATCAATATATACATCAAACCCAACAAACCAGGATATAGGCATAATGTTAGCAAGTATTGGTATTATGGCTAAACTTAATGGTGTTTGGCTTACATCTTGGTCATATAATACATAGAATTGATTTTTTAAATTAAAGTACGATTTGATTTTATTGCCAATGGCATAATCATAGGCAATTTTTTTGCCTGAATCCTCAAAACAAATGTTGTTAATCTTGAACATTTATGGTTTTAATTTTTTTAATATCGGTTTTAAATAACTTGTAAATAATTGTTTTTCAAATTCAATGAGACCTAATGTAAACATTAAACTTAAGTAAACAATGGTATAAATAATGGCTTTAATAATAAAATTCATCCAACTAGCACCAGGGATATAAGTAATGATATAACCAATTATGAATATAAGCAATGCAGCAAAAATTGTTTTATGACATAACTCCTTAAAAAACCTAAAAATATTTAAACCTATAATTTGATGATAATAAAAATTCATGACATTTTGAACAATGAGCCAACCAATAACGGTTCCAGAAATCATTCCCAAAGCACCGAAAGTCTTCCCTAAAAAAGCGCCTAATATGACACCTAAAAATAGAAATGAAATATATAAAATAGCTTTGAAAGCTAATTTGTTTTTTGCTTCTAATATGGAGTTTCCAAAGCCTTGTACTAAGGGTAAAGTATAGGCAAACATAATAAGTAAGGCTATTAACCAAATTTCATGACTACCTTCAACACCTAATTCTTTACCAACCCATAAAAAAACAAATTGATTTCCAAATAAAATAAAAGCGCCTAAAATATACAACAACACGATAAACGATATGCGTGCTATTTTTATCATCATAGAGGTTAATTCTTCGCCAGAAGCATTCCCTACGGTCATTTTGGTAGCACGAGGCAAGAATACACTGGATATAGCTGTTGAAAACGCTCCGTAATAAGTCCCGAGCACAATCCCTATCCCATAAATGGTTAAAACTTCGGCTGTTGCTATTCTCCCTAGTACCCAATGACCTGCTTTCCATTGCAACATACTTACAAGGGAAAAAACAAAAATCCAAAGGGAGTATCTAAAAATTTGTTTAATATATTTAAACTTAAATTCATGCAATTTAAACCTAACCCTTAATTTGTAAAACACATAATACGCCCCAACAGATATAAATAATATATTGAACACGGTATCAATAATCACCAAAGCAATGGCTTTTCCTCCCATTGTGAGTACCGCAACCACAACGGCTGTTCTTAAAACATAACGAATGATATTAACTGTTTTTGGAAACACAAAGATTTCATAGCCATAACAAATGGCCACAAAACTGCCACCTGGTAGCCCTACGGTTAAATTGAATATTAAAAGAACAAAAATGGTTTTGGCTATTTGTATTTCTTCAGCATTCAATTTGGTAAAATAGGTATCAATATACCCGTAAAAGCTAAAACCAAAAATCACAATAACCGATGAGATACAGAGATAAATAAGCATGGTGGTTGCCAGAAAATTTTCTTCCCCTTTTCTGTCATTCTCTGCCCTGTATTTTGCTACAAACCTGACAATGGTATTGTTAAGTCCTAGGTCTAAAACTGAAATAGTTCCAACTAAAGCTCCTATAGCGGTATACACCCCATATTCAGCTTTGCCAATATGATTCAAAATGAAGGGTGTTATAAAAAGCCCAACCGCATTGGTTAAAAAAATGATGACGTAATTAAGAAAAGCTCCTTTTTTTATTTGGCTCACAATACTTTGATTTGGTTTATATTAAATAGCATTACAATCTCCCGTGTATGGGTTGTTTTAAAACCCCTTTGACATCATAAATAATGCTATTAGTATTTAGGAGTGTTTTTAGATTTAGATTTAAGAATTCTTTATGGGCCACGGTTAAAACGATGGCATCAAAAGTGTCTTGCGGCTGGTATTGAGTGGTATGTAAGTTGTATTCATGTTGCACTTCCTCAGGGTTTGCCCAGGGATCATAAATAGTAACATTTGTACCATAACTTTTTAGTTGATTTATAACATCTACAGCTTTGGTGTTCCTTACATCCGGACAGTTTTCCTTAAACGTTATACCCAGAGCTAATACGTTTGCACCTTTAATGCGAATATCATTTTTAACCATGAGCTTAATGATCTCAGAGGCTACATATTGCCCCATACTGTCATTCACGCGGCGCCCTGCCAAAATAATTTCGGGATGATACCCAACTTCCTGTGCTTTTTGAGCTAAATAATAGGGATCCACGCCAATACAGTGCCCACCTACCAAACCGGGTTTAAAGGGTAAAAAGTTCCATTTTGTACCGGCGGCTTCCAATACCGCATGGGTATCAATGTCCATGAGATTAAAAATTTTAGCCAATTCATTCACGAAGGCAATATTAATATCGCGTTGTGAGTTTTCAATCACTTTCGCCGCTTCGGCTACTTTAATAGTAGGAGCGAGGTGGGTACCCGCTGTAATTACGGAGGCATACAAAGTATTGACTTTTATGCCAATTTCTGGTGTAGAGCCTGCTGTGACTTTTAAAATTTTATCAACCGTGTGTAGTTTATCGCCCGGATTGATACGTTCCGGTGAATAGCCCGCATAAAAATCCTGATTGAATTTAAGTCCGCTTATTTTTTCAAGTACAGGGATACACTCATCTTCGGTAGCACCTGGATATACCGTAGATTCATAAATGACGATATCTCCTGTTTTAAGCACTTTTCCAACGGTTTCACTGGCTTTGTAAAGTGGTGTTAAATCGGGCCGGTTGTTTTTATCGATAGGAGTGGGGACTGTAACAACGTAATAATTACAGTCTTCAATATCTTCAAGATTAGAAGAACAAAACAAGCCTGTTTCTGAATTATTAGCTGTTTTTAAGACCTTTGTTAGAATGTCTGGTTCCACTTCAAGTGTTACATCATGTCCTGATTGTAACTCATCGATTCTTTTTTTATTTATATCAAAACCCACAACGCTATATTTTGTGGCAAACAATCTGGCTAAAGGTAAACCTACGTACCCTAACCCAATAACAGTGATTTTTATATCCTTCATTGTAATTTATTCTGTATTGACTATTGTTTATTTGTTGAATTGTTGATTCGTTTAATTGTTTATGACTGTTCTCGATACAATTTTCTCTACTCTCTACTTTCTACTCTTTTTCCACAAAGTTATTTTAAATGTTCCCAATACCAATTAATGGCTTTTTCTAGGCCACTATCAATATCAAATTTTGGGTTGTAATTTAATAGTTGTTTTGCTTTTTCAATTGACGCCAGGGAGTGAGGGATATCGCCCATTCTATGTTCTCTATGTTTTATATCTATATTGCTGATAGCGCTATCAAATTTTGATAAATGTTTTTTCAATAAAGCAGCTAATTCAATCAATGTGGTCCGCTCGCCATAAGCTACATTATAGACTGTATTTAATGCCTCTTGATTATCAGTGGTTATAGCATTAATGTTCATTTGGATCACATTTTCAATAAAAGTAAAATCTCTTGAATATGTTCCATCCCCATTTATAATTGGGGATTCATGATTAATAAATTGTTGCACAAATTTTGGAATTACCGCTGCATAAGCCCCATTGGGATCTTGCCGTTTTCCAAAAACATTAAAATATCTTAAACCAATGCTATCTAGATTATAGGTTGTGTGAAAAATATCGGCGTACAATTCGTTAACATATTTAGTAATGGCATAAGGCGATAGCGGTTTGCCTATAGTATCTTCTACTTTAGGCAAAGCTTCATGGTCGCCATAGGTAGATGAGCTCGCCGCATAAACAAAACGTTTTACCCCTGCATCTCTAGAGGCAACAAGCATATTTAAAAAGCCTGAAATATTAACATCATTAGTAGTAATAGGATCTTTTATTGATCTTGGCACAGAACCTAATGCTGCTTGATGTAAAACATAGTCAATATTATTACATGCATTAACACAATCTTCTAGGTTTCTAATATCACCTTCAATTAAAGTAAAATTAGCATTATTAATAAAGGGTTGAATGTTTTTGCGTTTTC
>TARA_R110002049_G_scaffold300370_1_pt1 | contig 17340 bp, 12 predicted proteins | sample TARA_R110002049 | Tara Oceans TARA_R110002049 (sample SAMEA4396941) | marine metagenome | biome: Polar Biome; feature: [SRF] surface water layer (ENVO:00010504); material: water (ENVO:00002006), including particulate matter (ENVO:01000060) such as... | depth 5 m | reverse complement strand
ACAGCCAAAGTCAGGGCATCTATTGATAGCACCAACGCTGCCAACCATTGCTAAAGAGCAGCAACTCGTGCAGGAAAGCTTTATTAAGTTAGAAAATCTATATCTCAAACAGCCGACGAAAGAGCATGTTCAACGTATGCTTTCAATTTTCTATAAAAAGGCTAACTCATCACATAGCGACCTTCGTTTTGCATTTAAGGAAAAGAAGGTTTTCTACGACTATTTGGATATCGCCATAAAAATACTACCTGCTAGATACTGGCGTATAAATATCAGTTCTTACCAGATGAAGCAAATAACAAAACCTAAAAAAGAGGAGTTAAGGTATCAGAAAATAATGAATGAAGAAAAAAAGCTAGAAATAACGACAGAGTTCAAAGCTGACTATCGTCAATTATCAAAAAATTTCACTAATGACGATTATTATAGTGGTTATTCATTGTCAGTAATCAATCCTAAAGAAGAAGAGATAATTCACGCTACGAACAATGAAGCTACCCGTGCATCGTCATCACTAATGAAGTATGTGATGCATTTACTGCTGATTGTGGATGTAAATTTTGAGCTAGTTAGATAACAAGAAACCAACTAAACAAGATAATTTTGATGAAAAGTGTCCAGATTGGAGTAATGGACCGTCTGGACTATATCGAAGGTTCAACTTTCTGAGAGAATACGAAAATATCGGGGCGGTTCAGTTTAGTAAGCGCACTATTAGAGAATACCTTGAGTATTAGAACTGACTTTTATCTATTGGCATAGTCTGTAAATTGCCATCAACTACCTGATATAGCGTAACCGTATATCCTGATATTTGATTGCCTGTATCGGTAAAGTTAAAAGTTTCATCAGCTTGAAAAAAGCTTTCTCTACCAAAGTACACATCGTTCTGTTCACCATACCATGTATCACCTGATGTGTATTTAATTAGGTAACCTCCCAAAGGTACTTCTACAGAGATTGTATCTCCGCCATGAATGTACATAGTCATTGTATGATCACGATTAGCTATACTTTCTAACTTAACATAATAATCTGACCCTGGCTAAGTTTTTATTTCTAGTGGAGCTATTGAATCCTGACCTCCAAGTCTTTCTTCATAAACACCGCTTGATGGTCTTGATGCAGGCTGAGCTTCTACGATCTTAGATTCTTGTTGGATGCTGTTTGAGCTGTTGTTACCTTCGCAACCAACAAGTAGTGAAACAACTAATAATGCAATTAAAATTTTCATCTTTTACCTATAAGAAAGGATAGTAATAAAACATATTAGAGATGCCTAACCGTCTCTTACCATCTAATTTTAAAGAAATGATCTAATATAGTTAAGTTCTTATAGAATCGATACAGCGCATATTATAGAGTAGCTTGATTAAGTTATTCTCCATCCATCCTTGGGGTAGAGACTTAGCTTGTGCCCACTTCTTTTCCTCCTAGGCTTCTAACCAACTTAGGATCTATACCTTTTTTTTGACTTTAAGATACAAGGGGCTCCTATTTAATACAATTGGTTATGTGTCATCTTTAAGTTTGAAGAGCAGAGTTATGATAGTCTAATCCCGTCATGCCTTGCTGCCTTTACCTGACTCAAATGAACGGCCTCCGATATAGTCGAGGTGGCTCAATTATATTCCACCATATTTTCTGTTAAATTCTGCGTCACTCATTAGTAGTAATATAACAAACTCAATGAATGCAATGATTGCAGGGATAAAAGTCCAACAGAATAGTAAATAAATAATACCCATTCCAATTTGACCCAGATAAAACTTGTGTATTCCAAGGCCACCAAGGAAAAAAGCTAATACAGCTGCTATTACTTTACTTTTACCATTCTGTGCTGATACAAATCCGTTTGACACTGCCATCTGCCTAACGCCACACTTAGGACAAATCTCAGCTTTCACGTTGATATTAGCTGCACAATCGCTACAAAACTTTTCGTTTTCATTTTTAAATCTTTGAGCAGCTACATTGTTCATAAATACATTCCCTAAATAAAAAGATAGTTCTTTATTGTCATAGATTATAAAAAAATTCAAAAACTATTTTTACGTCAATACACTCTAAAAACGAATGCGAAAAATTAAGTCATTGACCATTTTATACTGGTGTTTTTGTTAGTTATTCTTAAAAAATTCTTTCAAAAATATAAATATCCAATTAATGACTATCTCTTAGCTCAGCAATTTTAGGGCGCTGAAAATTACTGAGTCGAGTTTAAGTATCAGTTAAAGGATAAGAAATATTCTATTTTTATATAATGTTGACTTGTCAATACTTAACTTTAAGTTCCTGGAAAATTACATTTTGTTAATATTATGCACTTTTGTTGAAAAATAGCAACTAGTACTACTGAACTTATTAATTCAAATAATTATAAAACAAATATCGGGGAACTATAGTAAAAAATACTTTAATCAAGTAGAATTGCACGATATCTATGTACGGATCGAGTAATTTAAGGTCGCAAAATTGTTTCAAAAGTTACAGCTGCACAGGTCAACCGAAATAATAGGGTTTTTTTGCCCTTGAGATTGTAGTTCGATAATAGTTGTTATTACTCAACTTTTAATATGAATTTTTCGCACCAGATTGCAACATATAACTATTAGCAACTTTATCTACCAGCTGCCACGTAATCTCTACTCGTTTATTGCATAACTTACTATTTGACGATATTTATCGTCTCGAGGATTTCATGAATAAGTCAGTAATAAAAACCATTTTGATCACTGGTGTTATTGTCGCTATTGTAAGCGGCTTGATGATTTTAGAGATGAATGAGTTAGCGCCTGCATTTAAGCAGACTGGCCAATTAGCTTTTTATGTCGCTATTACTTTTATATCTATTTTTATCAGCGTAGTTTTTGCAGCGATACTGTTTCATCGCAATCGGCGTAATCCTCGCATTACAGTCAAGCGCGCCAAGCTGGTTTATGCCGGTTATGCCGCTGGTATTGCTGCGCTACTCTTTATATTGCCAAACTTTTTGCTTAAAAAGTCAGCTGCTTCATGTATCAAGCCAAATATCTATGCCGTGATATCAGATCCTTTGAATATAAAAGTCTGTATGAATATTAAGTCAGTGTTATTTACTAAGTTTTTACCTTTCACCACGCCGCTATTTTTGGGTAACCTGATAGTGAGTGCCTTAGTCGTTATGATGATGAGCATACTTATTTATCTACTGGTCACTGCTAAATTCTTATACGGCAATAATAGATAGCTATGATTGATAGGCTAGGCACATTATAAGTGAGCCACTGCTATCAATACGGCTTTTGCGCCAAAAAGCATCCGTATCATTCTTTTATCTGATAAAAATATTATATTGTCTAAATTTAGCAGGAGTTTGCCGTGTCAAATGTACTTATTGGGGTTGGTGGTTCAGGTCAGCATATTATTCACGCCTATTTGCGCGTGTTAGCATTAGGCAACGCCGGAGCGGTAGAGGTTCCTCACGTTTATATTATCGATGCTGATGCACAATCGCAACAGATTGCTAATCGCCGTAGCCAGCTAGTACCCGATATCCAAAGTCTGCATGAGTATCTACGCCATAGAGGCATCGATAATAAAACTCGAGAGGCTAATTTTGATATTATTCGCCCTTATAGCCAGAGTCTATCTTCTAGTAGTGAATTGACTGTCAAAAACGTACTATTGGCACAAAAGAGTAAGACGACGGAGGAGATTCAAGCCTTTTTTTATGAGAAGGACTTAAACATCAAAGTCTCAGAGGGTATGCATGCCAATCCAAAAGTAGGCTCAACTATTTTTGGTGAAAAGCTTGGACGAGTACTTGATGGTAGTGGCAAAGTAAATACGGCTAATAAGGCGCTTCTCCAGCAAGAGTTCTTATCGTTATTTGATGATGATGTGACAGGTATTAATACGGCAGGTTGTAATATTGTCATCGTCGGCTCAGTATTTGGCGGTACAGGTAGTGGTATTATTCCGACTTTGGCGCGAACCTTTAATGAGATTATTAATAGTTCAGGATCAGGCAGTACTGTCAATTTGGCTACGGTTGCCACGCTTCCTTGGTTCCAGCTAAAACCGGGTGAAGATGGCTCGACGGGAAGCGCGTTTGATACAGGTAAATTAAAACGTAATACTGCTTTTGCGCTGCGAAACTTCCAACATGAGTTGCAGTCTAATAGTAATAATGCCGTTAGCTCTATTTTTATTCAGTCAGGAAGTATGTGGCAAGGTATTCAGCGGCCAAGTGCCGGCGATTTTGACCAACCTGAACATACGCACGTGGTCAACTTATTAGCCGCAAATGCAGTACAGCATAGCTTTGCGCGTCACTTTGCGCCAAATGAGCTATATATGCCGATGACTCAGCTGTCTCATGAGATACGCCAAGGTCAGTTTCATCCGCATACTTCGGCAGCTCTACAATTTAAGGATTTCTCAAAAGACCAAGACGTTGCCAGTCTTTGGATGTTGTTGATTAAAAACGCTTTAAGCATCCTAGTGATGCAAGCCTTTATAGAAGTGCTTAATGGCTACTCTGAGGGTAGCATTAATCATACGGTATTAGGGGATTCAGCCGCGCAGTATGATACGGTTCATAAGCTGCTCGAAGAGATTAGCCAGCGCTTTGGTGTGAGCCATGAGAGCAAAAAAGCATGGTTCGGCCTGAAATCTGTGACTTTTGTACCCAAGGTCGTCGCAACAAATCTAAAAGATGCCTTAGCTTTTGAGCAAAAAGAATATCAGAGTAGCTTAACTTGGTTGTCTAAGCATGATTATGATAATAATAATGCCTCAGGTATTATTCCTGCATTTAGGGCATATAATAATATTAGTAGCGCTGACAATGCCAATTCATTATGGTCAAAACTGGTTGGCGCAAACGATCAGACAGGCTTTGAAAAAGATGAGCTGTGGCAATCGTGCGCGATGAAAGTCTTAGAAAAAACCATTCTTAATGACCAAGGTGGCATTGATACCACACTGCAAGCTAAGATTAATACTATTGTTGATCAAGGCGGCACGGATGCGAGTAAGTACGCTCAATTGGCTAGCAATATTGGCAGCTTAGTATTCAAAAACCTTAATAAATACGTTAGACCTTCAGAAGAGTTTGGTGAGACCTTTGCAGATTATCGTAATAATGATAATACCGCTCAATCCATCAGCCAAGTCCAATTACAGATGCAACAACAAAAAGGTAATATTGCTCATTACGGTGCGATGGATTGGGACTTGCAGTTAGCAGGGGATGTAGCTGCCTTGGATATTATGGATATAGAACATCCTAAGACACTGCGTTGGTTGGATGCCTTGTCGCCTACATCAACGACTGCCAATCTTATCAATACGATTCAGTTAGATGAGAGTATTGCGCAAGGTGTCCCTAATATCTTGGCGGCATTTTTATTACAGAAGTGGCGACTACAGATTCAAAGTGATATTACTGTCTCGCAGTTATTAGAGCAAAATCAAACCGACTATTACAAGATAGTGGCTAATAAATTCCAAAGTACCGATCAGGGTTTGTATTTATATGCTCAGCGTGTGATTGAAGCGGCGTTTTGGTTACTTATTAGCGGCTCGACAGAGGTGATTTATACTAGTATTGCACTAGACGATAATAATGCCTATCACCGTTGGCTCAAGCGTGAGCTTTTGACCCAAAATTGGTCAGACAGTGAGCTTGGTATGATAGTGACTAATGACTCAGAGCGCACACCATTATTTTTATGGAACGGCTATTACTGGTGCTTGGCGGCAAACAACACCGCTCAAGAGTACTTTGCTGGCTTGCTACAAAGCATGCAACTACCAAGTCTGCGTTACCGATATGCTGATCTGTTTTCACGCAAAACAAGCGGCGATAAAAATAAAATCAGCTCGTTAGATAAGTTCTTTGCCGGGCAGTTAAGTGTGCTAAAGACAAGACTAAAAAATAGCCCAAGCGCTAATAAAAATGCCCATGAAAACTTATTGTTAACGGCTTTGACAGGTATCTTGACTGACTTGCCGCCACCAGCGCCACCGAGTGTCGTTGAGCCTATGAATCCTGCGCTCAACTTAGGCTGTCGTAATGTTGTGACACTTAGCGAGATAGGTACTTCTAAGTCTGTAGTCAAAACCAGTAGCTATTTAATTAAAAATCCGCAAGTGGTCATGTTAGATAAACTGCCAGACAATAACGGTAACGTGGTCAATATTGAGCAATTTTTACCCGTCAAAAAAGAATATTGGTTGGACTCTGAAGTAATCGCTCATTTATCTGACAATAGTGAGGCTGTCCATACCCGAGTCAAATTCAATGGTGAAAGCAATAATGAGTGCTCAGTACAATATACTAAACTATATGTGCCAGATCTAGGCTGGATGGAATTTCCCTATGGAAATGATAGTAATCAAACCACTATTGCGATCACTCCTTATGATTTAGCATTTGGTGTTGGCGTTTGGCCGAATTTTAAAGTTGAAGGTTGGCGATACTACTTTATCACTGTGGATATCGAAAAGCGTAACGTCTATGAAGATTTAGCCAACAAGCTTCACACTACTTTAGGCTCAGATAAAATGACCGTCACGGTCTATTCTCAAGACTTAACAGAATCTAAAGTGTTTGGCTTTGATGCTATTCCCTTAAAAGTTGACTTTGTCCCTGCCATCATAGAGCTGTCTTGTGGCGATACTGTCATTGCGACCCAGCCAGTTATATTGAATGATAATCTAAAGTCAGGCAGTAGCCATATTAGATGTATTGGTTTGGATTTTGGTACGTCTAATACCTGTATGGCAAAAGCACATAAAGACCAAGGACAAGTGAAGCGCGAAAACCTGAATCTTGCCAATACTGCTGAGGAACCTAGAATGGAATGGTTGGTCTATTCAGAAGCCGATGATATCAAAGGTCAAGAAGAATGGCTAAAAAACCGCAGCGCATATTACTTACAGCGCCAAGCGAATGTAAGCAAGGGTGCCAGTTATACCATCCCTAGCGAGGTTTTATTAGGCTTAAGTAATCGTACCAACCCTGATGGTAGTAATCAGACTGACGTGCAGCTAAAGGCTATGAAGGAAGGTGCTGATAAAGGCAAAGTGCTTATCAACGGTCTTAACCTGAATGCACCTATTTTTACCCCTTTATGTAGTGACTTTTTAGGGGTTTCAAACTCAGATGATGAGCGTATTAGGTTCTTTAATAGCTTGCTTGAGACCAATGACATTCAGCGTATTTATGGCAATATTAAGTGGCCACAAGAGACGAGCGGCAGTGATTACCCTTTATCTAGTAGACTGCGCTCGATATATATCGAGCAGATGTTGATTGGGGTATTTGCCCGCTTAAGGTTCTCTGGGGTTACGGATATGGACTATGTATATGTCACGCGCCCTGATGCCTTTATGTTTGAAAATACTACCTTTGCCAATACTTACGCACGTGATATGAAAACCATATTGGCCAAGTTAGCAGATAGTACGGGAGTTGCTATTAAAGAGCCTGAGGTTATAGAAGTATCCGAGACCGAAGCAGCGCTACAGATGTCGATGATTAATCCCAATGAGTCTTATGTCATTATTGATATGGGCGGTGGCACGACAGACATTGATATTGAGCTGTCATATGAGGACTATGATAAGGCGATACAGCGCTTAAAATACTCAAGCAGTATTAAATGGGCAGGGAATGATTTATTAAATGCCATGCTTACGCCAACAAATAGCCCGATTCGCAAGTTCTTAGAGCATAAAATAGACATGAAGTCAGAAGGTGACAATGCAGCATATTATGAGACTTTGTTAGCGTCAGTTATGAAGCTCCAAATTCGTAATGGTATTCGTATCGTTGATGAGCTGCCAAGTGATCCAGGTGAGGTCGCAAAAGTCGCAGAGATGTTCTTTGAGAGTATTTATGAATACATATTTGTAAAAATAAAGCTATTGCTACAGCAGGCAGGCTTTAAATCTATCGATCAGTTAAAGAATCAAAGACTAAATATAGTGCTGCAAGGTAATGGCTTTAAGCTGAGTGACTACTTTAGCCATGACACTCACCCACATCCTACTATTAGCCAAGGTCATTATGCACCAAGAGTCTGGGAGACAGTCTTTGCTGACTTTATGGGTTGGGATGAGATAGAGCTTAATGTTAGCTATAGTGAAAACAGCAAAGAAAGTATGATTCGTGATGGTGCGGGTGGTATTGCAGATCAAATGTATGATAATGAAGACAGTAGTCCTTTAGAACATCCTAAAATGCTCTATCCGCCTAATATGTTTGATAAGAATACTACAGATAGCCCAATATTGGTTGATTACGATAAAGACGTGAGCGTTCCGCGTCTTAATGACAATCTACTCGATAAAGAAAACTTACTGCCAGTGTTAGAAACACTCTTTCCTTATACCGAAAGGTATTGGAATACTGATGTCGAAAAAGTAGCGTACCTGTTTATCAATAATAAATACGGCAATAAGAATTTTTATGATGTCAATGCCATGTATTTGAATGGGTCAGGTAGCGGTACGGATCGCTGGACTTTCAATTTAGCAATGATGCAGAAGTTACAGGGTAACTAGGAATAGTGTTATGAAAAACAATATTGGTAACTCTGAGGGTGTTATGCTAAAAAATTTGGTAAAAACTAAGGTTGTTATCTCGCTTAGCTTGGGCGCATTATTATTGCCTTTATCAGCTATAGCAGAAACAAATGAGCTGCCAACAGAAACTTATGCAGAAAATATTACTGATAGCTCTAAAAGTAAGGTTAATGAACTTACTAATGAAAATCTGAGCTTAAAAAAGGGAGAGTTATCGAATAGCGCTACCTCAGACCCTGTAATGACTGATTTGAATTCTAATAGTAATGAAAGCACACAAAACAATGATACAGCCACTACGAGCGTTCCAACGCAGGAGCCGAGTGAGGATGCTAAGCCTAACGATGGTAATAACGCTGCCAGTACTACGAAAGCTTTGGATAGCGTCAATGAGCTTGACTCTGCTAACACCGAAGAAAAAGCTATAGAACAACAACCAGAAATTGCTAAAGAAATGCCATTTTGGCAGAACACTGATTATCTGTTAATTGGTGGATTAGCTTTACTGCTTTTGGGAGGAGGGTTATTACTTTTTAGAAAAATCAGTAGTCTTAATGCTGAGAATCGAAATTTAAACCAAAAGCAAAAAATGTTGAGCAGTAATTTAGCTGGTACTAAGAAAGAATTAGCACAAGCTAAAATTAAGAATGCAGAGCTCGAAGCTAATCTTAACCAACAGCTTGCTATGCATACTGAGGTTGATGATAGTACTAGCGTTGCTCTTGGTGCTGTGTTACCCGTTATTGATGAGCTCATGGTGGAACCCGACATTGAAGACCTTAATGCAGCAGATCTTCAGCAGCTGTCTGATAGTATCACTACCTGGTTTAAAACAAATCGTGGCAACACCGAAGTTCGCGAACTCGTTCCTAATGATATTCAGCATAAGCTTGATCATCTCAGCTATAAGATTGAATTATGGGTAGGGAGTGATGGTGTTGATTCTGTTGAGCTGGCGTCAAATACCATGCGGGCCGCTGTAATTAGCTTGACTAAGCCTGATAGACAGGGCTTTGCTTATTGTTATAAAAAGCCAAACTCGTTATCTGCAGTTTGGGTTAATAAAGCTTGGTATCAAGCCCAGCGCACGGAGCGTTCACTTGAGGTAATCGGAAAGCCCTTGGAGAGTAATTAATGCGATTATATCAATTAACGTCTACTCGTGGTGTTAGTGCAGCGCTATTCATTGCAATGCTGGCAAGCTCCTTGGTGGGCTGTGGTGATGAGCCTGACGTAATTGTGCCTGCAGAGCCTAAAGCAAAAGTCAGTGCTAAGCCTAACGTAATGCCACCGTTGAACTTGGATATATTGCCCAAAAATAATAGCCCATCACCGATTGATTATATTATCGATGGCTCAGCAAGCATGTGTGGATATTTTAATGCTGAACTGAATACTACTGAGAATACGCTACCTATTACTAAGCTAGTGCAGTCAATTCAATCAGTACTTAGAACGGATGATCGGCTATTAATATTTATGCAGGAAGAGTCATCAGATAAGGCGGTTTATATACCTTTTAAGACTTTTGAAAACCAATTGATGCAAGGTAAGTGCGATCTTAATGGTCAATATACTGAGCTGGGTTTGATTCTGCAAGACTATAGAGAGCAGCCAGAGCTTCAGGAGAGATCTGTTGCCATAGTATCTGATATGCACTTTTTGCCAGCAGAAAGAACGAGCTTTGAAAATCAATATGATGCTTTTTTGAGTGCTTATGTCAATACTGAAAATTCAGGTTCTGCACTATCTAATGGAATAGTTTCGCTACGTGCCCCCTTTGTAGGAACTTATTACACGGTAAATAATGCAACTAAAACGCTTGCGCAGACGCAAAAGCATTTACACTTTTTTTGGTTAGCCAAGCAACATTCTAGTGCGCAGCAGATCGAAAAAATCCAACAAACCTTGATTAATGCCCAAAACCAACATTCTAATAGCGTCATCGCGCAAGCTGAGTTCTTACCGCAATTACGGCTTCTGACAGACGATGCCAAAAGCTATGATGCTTTTAGCTCGCCTGCACCCATCATCAGCCCGAAAAATGTGATTGATTTATCTATGGACGAGCTAAAGCCCTTTATCAGCGCCTTTGACCCTAACAGCGCACTCAGTGATGAGCAAAAAGAATGCTACGATGTTAGCTGGGGCGATAAAGACAGCATTATATTTTATCCTTATATCAACCCCAAAACTAATCGTGACAAGGTTTGTGCGGATGGTGCACTTTTCCGCTCCAAAACAGGCAGTACTTTAAGGCTGAATTTACCGCTACAGACAGGCTACAGTATCGTGCCAAAAGCACCCGCAACGGTTGAGGTGATAGATAACTATTTATCTATTCCCATTATAGAAGCAAAAAAAGCATGTATCGGCGTCAGCTCTGGGATGGCGGAGGCACAAAAAAGCGCTCAAGGAATAGACTTGCAATACGCTGCAAGCAGCAGCTCTATCAACACCAGCTACTATACACAATATTCCATCGAGCGAGACGGCTGTAACTCGGATGATGACTGTAGCAACTTAGTTGATAAAACCTTTCAATATAACCAGCTGATATCTAGTCTTGCCAATAAGTCTAAACAACATATTGAAGATCTATATCCGCGCACGATTAATATCAATTTAATTTGTGACCCAAGTATATGACCAGTAATGATGTGTGCGTGTTATGGCAATTATCAGCCAAAAAAAAGCTAGACAGTAATGACTTTGAATGTCGTCTTATTTTAGAGTATAAAGATCGAACGTCAATTGGTGTCATAGATATTAATACTTTAGGTAATAATGAAGAAAGTTGGTTACGTTTAATACGTGAAGAAGCGCCATTTAGTGGTTTTAGTGAGTCTGATATTCCGATTAAATATAATCTATCGTTATTCATTTCCTGTTTCATGGACTTCAATAAGCTACGACAACTACAACCCAAACTAAAGTACGTTTATTTATGGATAGCTGCTAGGCATGTCGAAGTTGGTCTTGAAACGGTATATCCACTCAGCGATCTAAAGGATGTAGAGTCTCGAGCGTCTAATAGAATTTTTGTACAAATGTATCCTAAAATTCCTTCACAAAAATATGTAGATTTAGAAGATGATTTGGGAGGGGTTGAAAACTTTCAGGGGTTATTAGAAAAGATTCAAGGGCAATCTGAACAGACTGTAGGCACTGAAGTACCTGTTTCCATTAAAAAGCCTAAAGCTACTAAAAAACTTACATCTACCCAAGATATTAAGGTGGTAAAGAAATCAGTAGTTACTCAAGAAGTGAAAGCTGCCAAAGAACCTATCATAGAGGCTAAAAGTAGACAAGATATATCCAGTGTCGCTAATAGTTCGGATGGTATTGGCCTAGAGATATTAGGCACAGAAAATGCTGATGTGATATGGGGCATCTTTTCCAAACAAGACCTAGATGACTTGGTAGAGGGTTTTAAAGATTGGGAGAGAGTGCACGGTAAAAACACCTTGCTTGCCAGATTACCCAAAAGCTTAGCAGATAAGATAGGCGGCGAGTTCAACATTGTGTTTTGGACCAGTGGACAAGGTATCAGTAATATGGTGGTGGATGATAGACCACCTAGACATACTATGGTCATGGGTCTTGTAAAGAGCGTTGCTGATAATATCAGCCATGGTATTGGATATTGCATACAGCGACCGACTAGCTTAGATAAAATGTGGACACATCAGAAGTGGCATGCTCTTGAATGCCAAGATAATGACATTTTAAAAGTGACAACAGTAATTTTTTAAACAATCATCACACAATGTAATATGGCTTAATTCTAATGAATAAAAATCTTCAATATACATTAATGAGTTTTACAGGTATTTTTCTCATGATCATTGCCTCAGGAGCTTTTGATTCTGATCCATACTATGATGAGGCATACTATGATGATACTGAGTCAAATGAGCTATATGATATTGGTGAGCCAGGAGAGTCACAGGCAGGGGCCGACGCTGAAGTGGCTGTAGCTGACGCTGAAGCAGATATGCAAGCGGCAGACACTAGTGTAATAGATGAACAGAACATTGAATGGGTAAATGAATTAGCTTTGATAGATGAACAATATCCTAACGATATGGAGCGTTTAGAGCGTTATCAGAGTCTGATAGATAACAATAACAATCCTTATGCGCCAATCTTGCTAGCAAATACAATTGTCAACGTTAAAAATCAATCTAGAAACGTCAGTATATTTGAAGAATGGCTCGATAATTTCAACTTTGATATAGAGTCACTCAATAGCCTTGATAGCTTAGCAAATAGCCAAAATATTAACGCAATGTTTTTATTAGGCACATATTATTATCAAGTGCAGCGTTATGAGCTTTCTAGGAATTGGCTTGAACGAGCAGCAAATCAAGGTCATGCAGGAGCAATGAATCAGCTAGCGTGGATATATAGAGAAGGGCTTGGTGTTAACGAGGATCTTGATTACGCGGTAGTGTGGCATCGTTACTCTGCTGAGGCTAATTATCCCCGTGCTATGACTAACTTAGCTTACCTTTATAGTATCGGTAAAGGCGTTGAAAAAGATTTAGAAACTTCGGCAAGATGGTATAAAAGAGCGGCTGAGTTAAATAGTGCTTCAGGAATTTATGCAGTAGCGGTCTACTACCTAAATGGCACAGGCGGTATGCCAAAAAATGAACAAGAAGGGGTTAGGTTGCTAATGGAGTCTGCAAAGCTTGGACACAAACGAGCCATGTATGCTATAGGCTTGCGCTATGAATATGGTAATGGGTTAGAACAAAATATTGACCAAGCTATGGATTGGTATAGTGAATCTGCAAAGCTTGGTGAGCCTGATGCCGTTGCCGCTATGAACCGCTTGAACTATTAAAATATCTAGGCGCTTAATAATGACGATGAATTACAGTTTATATTTATCGTCGTAACGATTTAGTGCACCTCTTAAGTATCCAGTATTGTAGATAGCTTAATGGCATTAGCCTACTTTGTAGTGAATATAGTTGATTAGGAATTAACCATTAATGAAATTTAATTTATTATTATATGTACCCGCACTGGTCGATAATCTCGATATAGAATACGGTGTCTTTATTCAGCATCATTTGATGGATGATGCTGACATTGAATTGAACTATTTTGATTTTAGTAGGATTAATTCAGAAAACTATGCGCTAGATATAGTCGATAAAAATGAAGTGACTAAAAAGGTAAGAAAAGATTGTCTAGTAGAAGGCTTCACGCTTAACAGTCATTATTCGATAAATTTGGATAAGGGTTTTAATAGAGGTATTAGCAAAGACGAAGTAAGACAGATTTTTATTTGCTTTAAAAGTAACTCAAAACAGCCGATAGATGCTTTTGTTCGTATGACCCATGATGGAGAAACTCATAATTATCATATCAAAGACAATTTAATATTTTTTAAACTTTGGGTCGCGCCAGAGATGGAAGATAGTTCTAATATCGCTTTAAATATCGGTAAAGTTAACTATTCAAGCTTTGAGTATTTTCGTGAAAATATAAAAGAAGAAGTAAATAAGCAGTGGCACTCGATGTTACTTAGGAAAAGAGATATCAGTAAAGAGGAGCTACTAAGGGCTAATAAAGATATTGATGTACAACCAGAGCCTGCTCTGGATCAATCTAACCCAGTTAAGCTTGAAAATATATTCGTACAGCCAGAGGACGTTCCTGATCATGTCAATATTACGTCAATACCAATGCAATCAACGATAACTTCGCAATACAATACAATATCAGCTAATACCAAGAAAGGAACAGATAGTTTTAAGATAATTGCTTATATTCTACTCATTTTGGGCGTGTTATCTATGTTAGGAAAAATATTTGGTGGTAATTAATTGACTTGATTAAGCTAAACACTATGACCTAAATTTGAAACAATGGGTTACAGGACGGAACCCATTGTTTGGAGATGATTTTTACCTACTGAAGTTAGTTTATTGGCGCTTTCTGTTAATAAAGATAGCAACGCTTAGGGCAATTAACAGGCTAATAAGAATAGAAAGTAAGGTTTTATTCTCTAATAAGTTAGACAAGCCGTAACTGGACTTTGTGTCAGATGGCTTTTGGGTTGTGCTTTGTGAGTTCGAATTGACGGCAGTTTTAGTTTCAGCATTAATTTTGGCCTGTACTTTGGCAGCCTCTCTTAGTTTAGAAGTACTGGCCATGAGTCGCTGATATATTTTTTTGCCCGCTTTACCATCGGCCTTAATACCGATATCTACTTGATATTTTTGAATCGTTTGGCGTGTTTTATCTCCAATAATGCCATCGACTTCACCTATATTATAGCCAAGTAAATTTAATGATTCTTGAACCTCGCGAGACTCTTTACGGCTCAAGCCCAGATCGTCAGTTGGCCACGCATTGGCAAAATTCACATCGGTATTTTTTTGTTCAATACGCTGTGATAAATGGGCAATCGCTAGCGCGTAATTTTCTGAGGCATTATAAGCATAAAATGCATCAAAATTACGGCCCACTAAAAATGCGGGCCCTTGTTTACCAGCGGGTAAAAATAAACCTACCGAAGATAAGGTATCAGGTAATGCGCTACCATCTGGCAGAGTAATGCCGATGTTTTTCCAATGTGATACTGATTTTTTATTTTTACGATTGTTTGAAAAGTTCGTATCTGAAGGTAAGCGGACCTCATAGCCCCAAGGTTGGTTACTTTGATAGCCACTACTTTTTAGGAAGTTAGCGGTTGAGGCTAGGGCATCGGCTTGGCTATTAACTAAGTCTCTACGATTGTCGCCATCAAAATCTTGTGCGAGCTGTAAAAAAGTAGAGGGCATAAACTGAGTTTGCCCAAACGCTCCTGCCCATGAACCTTTAAAGTCAGACTTAGTAATATCGCCTTGCTTTAATATTTTTAGAGCACTGACATATTCCCCGCGAAAATAACTTTGACGACGGCCAAAGCAAGATAAGGTCGCTAATGAGTTAATCACATCTTTTTTGCCTAAGGTCGTTCCAAAATCCGATTCTACTCCCCAAACGCCGAGCACATCATAGCGACTGACCCCATAGTGAGCTTCGATTTTTGCTAAGACAGCGGCATAATGCTCACTTGCAGCGATACCGTCAACAACGCGCTCTTTGTCCACTAAGCTGGCTAGGTAATCCCATGGCTCTTTAGAGAATTCTGGCTGATAATTTAGGGCTTCTAATACGCTAGAGTCTACTTCAGTAGGGCGATTCCGAGCAAAAATGTCTTTGACGCTTGCGAATACACCTTTTTGAGCCAAATTGTCTAAACAGGCTGTAAGTTGTTGATTATCAACAGCAGGTCTAATCGGGGTTATGCTGTTCGTGTTAGCTGCATAAGTGCTGCTGGTCACGGCTAGTAGGGATAGTGCTAGTGATAAGCGTGAGATGGTGGGTAAGGTATACAATGGCATTATTAATTACTCAGTAATAATAAACTAAAAAGCCATATATTAGCAGAAACCCAATTACTTTATTCAAAGAGCTTTTGATTTAAACATTATTTAGCTTTTGCAATTTTATGAGACTCTCAAAATATTGAATTTTAAGGATAACGATTGTGCCCATGGCAGAATTCCAGCTCAACTTTTTAAGACGTATTCAGTGGCTGCTTGCATCTAGCTCATATACCTCGACCTATAAATTTGCCTTATTGATGGCAATGGTTAATCTGTCTATAGAGTCTGGAATTAATGATGACAGTGAGCACAGTATTTCTTATGAGCAGTTAGCAGAGCAATTTATACAGCTTTACTGGATACAAGCATTACCATACTCAGATCAAAGTAGTAATTCTGTACTCAGACAAAGCAGTACAACAGGGCAGGCTAGTGTTATTAATAGCATTCTAGATTTGCAGCATAAAACTAAGACAACCAGTCTAGCTATAGCTCACACACAAAATATCAAACTATGGCAATCCACTATCAAAGATATTTCCTCGACTATCAAAAAGTACCCTGCAAGGTATCTGCAAAGTGCGGAGGACAAAGTTAGTCGTGAGTTCTTATATGTTTATGACTCAAAATCCAAGGTAATAACTTTAAAATCTGGTGTTGCATACTGTTTTACACGCTTTGGTAAAATAGTTAACAAGCTGTGTCAGCAATACTGGACAGAGTTCGTACGCAAGAACAGTCGTAATCAAATACATTTTAGTGATGATATTGATTTGCAGCAGTTCTTGTTTAATCAATCGCGCCAAAGTCTAAAAGTATTAATACCTATACTGATTGATACTCAGCAGGGACAGTGCTTCTATTGTCATAAACCCTTGAGAAACAATATCGAAGTTGATCACTTTATTCCTTGGTCGAAATATCCAATTGACACGATGAGCTATGCTGAATAAACCGTACAACTAAACTTGGTAAACTAAGCGTATTAACCGGAGTTTATCATGACCAAGAAAGTAAGAACCTACAGTGACGAATTTAAAGCCGAAGCTGTTAAAAAGATAGCAGACAACAACGGCAATATTTCAGCGACCGCAAAGCAGCTTGGCATCGCCATGCAGACCTTAACTAATTGGCACAGTAAAGCCAATCAAGGCAAACTTATCGGCACAGAACAATATGATCCTGAGCTTATGGCAGCTATTCAGGAAATAAAGCAGCTCAAGCGGCAACTTAAAGTGGCTGAAGAGGAGCGCGAGATATTAAAAAAGGCGACGGCGTACTTCGCGAAAAACAGCTAGTCAAGTACGCCTTTATCAAAGACAACCAGCAAGTCTTTAGCATTAGTAGCATGTGCCGCGTACTACAGGTT
>TARA_R110002049_G_scaffold242600_1_pt1 | contig 17360 bp, 14 predicted proteins | sample TARA_R110002049 | Tara Oceans TARA_R110002049 (sample SAMEA4396941) | marine metagenome | biome: Polar Biome; feature: [SRF] surface water layer (ENVO:00010504); material: water (ENVO:00002006), including particulate matter (ENVO:01000060) such as... | depth 5 m | reverse complement strand
AATCTGAAAACCAAAGCCACCGTTTTTAACGGTGGTTCTTTACTACCGATATCCCGTAAATAAACCGGGATATGATAAGTTTTGCGTTACTGTTATCCTGTAAAGATAAAATTAATTCTGTAAAAAAAATACGCTATTTTAATAAGATATAAAACTTTTAAAGATATTCTTGTTTTCCTGTTGACCCTGACTCATCGGGAGTCAATTTATAAATAAAATCAGGATGCAATCCTTTTTCTTTTCTATGGGATACGTATAGAATAGCCGTATCACTTTCTTTGGCTATTTTATTTATTAATTCTGAAAACAACGCCACATCGTTATCGTCCAATCCGGTTGAAGGTTCATCCAAAATAAGCAATGGCGGGTTTTTTACCATCGCCCTTGCAATCAACACCAAACGCTGGTGACCTAAGGATAATGATAAAAAAGACTGCTTCCGAATCTCGAACATGCCCAAAACATGGAGCCATTGTTGCGCTATTTTAATTTGTTCGTGGGTTGGCATTTGATACAGGCCAACAGAATCAAAAAAACCAGAGGCAATCATATTCCCGATAGCATCGGAACGGTAAAAGCCACGAAGCATTTCCGATGAAAAATATCCAATCTTCTTTTTGATATCCCATACACTTTCGCCACTTCCTTTTTTAACTCCAAATAGTGTGATGTTTTGATTATATGCTTTTACATTGTCGCCCGTAATAAGTGACAACAAGGTGCTTTTTCCTGAACCATTGGGACCAATTAATTGCCAAAATTCCCCTTTTTTTATTTCCCAAGAAATGTTTTTTACAATGGTTCTTTCGCCAAAAGCAATCGTCACGTCTTGAAACTTAATCAGCGGGTTTATTTCTGGGGAAATTTGCTGATTTGGTTTTGGAATGGACGCAATAAACGTTCTTTTCTCTTTTTGATTTTCAGAATAGAAATCATCCATCAACACTAAACTTTTGTTCTGAAATTGATAGACCTCTTCTATAAACGCCAATATATCCTGTTTTCTATTGGCTATTTGAACTACAGGAATTTGTTTGCCTAAATCGGTTAATGTATTTACAATAGCCTGTTGAGAATTAACATCCAGATTATCAAAAATATTATCTACAATAATATAATCGGGCTTTTTGGAAATGAGGTGTGCCAGCACCGCTTTTTTCCGTTCGCCTTCTGAAGAGTGTTCCAAACTATTTTTAGTGGTTGTTTCCACATCAAAATGACCGTAACGCCGTTCTTCATTAATAAACCTATTGACCGTAATTTCTGAGAACAACGCACTTTTTAAGCCTTTGAGACCTGCTACCAGCCCTCCTGAAATAATAGCCTCAATAAGATGGTACTTATTATCGGTATTGGAAATGTAAATGGCTAGATGTGGGTTCAAGTTCATAATATCAAATTCCCAAACTGCTAGAATTCTTTAATAAAAATCTCTTTAAATTGAATGCCTTGACCTTCGGCTTGCAAAGCAATATAGCCTTCGGTCAAAGGTTTTCCATCTACTTTAATGACGGGGCTAAAACCGTTGGCAACACCACCCCCTATTTGGGGTTTGGTATATTGCAATACGGTTTCGCCGTTTACTATATGTGTAACCAATGAATCTTTATAAACTATTAATTCACCGTTTATCCACTCGTCCCATTTATAGGTTTTAGATGTTGAGTTTACACAATGCTGTGAGGTCTTTTCATAGTTGACAAACACATCTGTGCCTGGCGAACACATGTTTCCCGTAGGCCTTGCCACGCCTTCGGTTTCTTCTGCAAGTATTTGATATTCCACAGAAATGGGCCAATCTTGTTCTTTTAATATGATTTTAGGGTCTTGGGAATGGAACATCACGCCGCTATTTCTATAGGTATAAGAAGCCGCATCTTTTATCCATTGGTCTGTAAAATGGTATTGGAATTTTAAGTGATAGGATGAAAATGGGGTTTTGTAAAACAGGTGTCCATAGCGGTCATTAAAAGTGTCATAATCATCATAACTGACCAAAATAGTGCCATCTTTTACCCGAAAGGTATTGGCATAATTATCGCCTACTTCGTGGTGGTAAAACTTCGGAATCCAGCCATCCAGGTTTTTACCATTAAAAAGCGATTGCCATTCATTTGTTGTTGAATCTGTATTTTTTTTAGATTTTTTTGAACCGCAAGCAATAATTGCTAAAATGAGGACTAAACTAGTTATGATTTTGAATGCGCTCATTTGAATAAAGATTTATATCTGTTTATAACTTTAAAAATTGTTCCTACTTTTCAATAATCAATTGAGCAAAAGTCAAAATGTCTACTTATTTAAGATTAAATATGACAATTATTCATAATTATGACAATACTTCAGATAATATAATAAAATAAATGTTTAAAAGTAAACTTATCCATTTTGGTATTTTATTTGTCTGAAAGATAATGAAATCATAAAAGGTTTCAAATTTGAAATAATGTTTAATTTAAAATTTTGTATTATGAGCAATTTAGTAAATGTTCCTAAAAACGGAAGTTTAGCGAACACTAATTCAAATCAAAACTTCCCAACATTGTCAAATTGGTTAGATGATGTTTTTAACAGAGACCTACCATCAGTATTTACCTCAAACTTTAATACTGGCATTACTTTGCCAAAAGTTAATATAAAAGAAACTGCTGAGACCTTTATAGTAGAAATGGCAGTTCCAGGTCTAAAAAAATCAGATTTCCATATTGACCTAGATAACCAAGTATTATCTATTTCCACTGAGACGAAGGAAGAAAATGAATATAAAGAAGCAAACTATACTCGTCGAGAGTTTGGTTACTCCTCGTTCAAAAGAACCTTCAGTTTACCAGAAAGTGTAAATGAAGAAAAGATTAATGCAAACTATCAAGAAGGTATTTTAAGTATTCTTTTACCGAAAAAAGAAGAGGCTAAACAAAAGCCCGCCCGGAGCATTAAGATTTCATAGTTGTTTTACTAAATTTTAAGGTAAAGTATTGAGATGGGGCTGATTTTTCAGCCTCCTCTTAATAACAAGTTTTATTCTTTAGCATTATGTAGCCTTTATTCAAGACTGGTAAAGATAAATTACAATGTTTGTTTACATATAAATAGCCCATGTAAAAACAAAAAAGAGAGCCAAGCTCTCTTTAAAATCATCTATTAAAATATATTTATTGCAATTGCTTAGTATGAAAAGCCACCAAGCCTTCAATAGGTCTGCGTTCAAAATTGCCAACCGTGAAGCCCATTTCTTGCGCTACTTCTTTTATTTGGTCTTGTGAAAAATAAGCGATTGAACCTGCAAAATGTACTGGGACTGATTTCACTTCTTTTTTATACTGCATAATAAAATTTTTCGTAAATAAACGAATACCGTCTTTTATTAACTCTACTATATATTCCGAATCTTTATTTAAAAACATAAACTCAGCAAAGTTTGCTAAATAAGCGTTTGGATTGGGTTGCTTATAAATATTGTATTTAATATAATCGGCTTCCAAGTTATATTTGCTCCCAAAGGCTATCTTAATATTTTCGGGCATGTTATTAAAATAATAATCTCTAATTAATTGCTTACCATAATAATTTCCGGAGGCATCATCCATAATGATGTAGCCTAAAGACTGTACTTTTTGGTGCAATTGTTTGCCGTCATAATAGCTGCAATTAGAGCCCGTACCCAAAATACAAACTACGGCTGCTTCCTGCTCATGGGTAATAGTACCGTAAACGGCCGCCATGGTATCTTCATCAACTTTTACAATGGCATTTACAAACACTTCTGTCAGCACATTAAAAACAATTTCCTTACCTCGATCCGTTCCACAACCAGCGCCATAAAAAAACACATTGGTCACTTGGTTGCTGTTGGCTTTTAAAACCTCATTTTTATTAATTGTCTTTTTTAGCTTTTTTTCAGTTAAAATTTCAGGGTTCAACCCTTTGGTGCGTAACTTTTCTAAAATCTGTTTACCATCTTTTCCTACTGCAATCCAATCAGATTTGGTAGAACCACTATCAACAATTAAAATCATAAGTTTTAAAATAAAAATCCACAGAATTACAATACTATTATCGCAATTCTGTGGACTAAGTTAATAAATTATAATGAACTGATATGCGTTGCTAAGTCAACTAATTTTGTTGAATACCCATACTCATTATCATACCAAGATACTAACTTGAAGAAATTATCATTTAATGCGATACTTGCATCAGCATCAAAAACACTGGTCATGGATTCTGAAACGAAATCCTGAGATACCACAGCTTCTTCTGTGTATCCTAAAACACCTTTCAGGTCTCCTGATTCTGAAGCTTTTTTCATTACTGCTTTTACTTCATCCCAAGTAGCTGATTTTTCTGTTCTAACAGTTAAATCTACCACAGATACATCTGGAGTTGGTACTCTAAATGCCATACCTGTTAATTTTCCGTTTAATTCTGGAATTACTTTACCTACTGCTTTTGCTGCTCCTGTAGATGAAGGAATGATGTTTGCTAAAGCACTTCTACCACCTCTCCAGTCTTTTTTAGAAGGACCATCAACAGTTAATTGTGTAGCAGTTGTTGCGTGAACTGTAGTCATTAAGCCTTCAATAATTCCGAAGTTATCATTAATAACTTTAGCCAACGGTGCTAAACAGTTGGTTGTACATGATGCGTTTGATACGATGGTATCTTTTGCTGTGATTTTTTTATGGTTTACCCCCATTACAAACATAGGAACGTCTGCAGATGGTGCAGAAATAGCTACTTTTTTAGCACCTGCGGTGATGTGTTTTTGAGCACCTTCCATAGATGTAAAGATACCTGTACAATCCAATACCACTTCAGCGCCAACGGCATCCCATTTTAAATCTTCTGGGTTACGCTCTGCTGTAATTCTGATTTCATTTCCGTTTACTACTAAGTTTCCGCTTTTAACGTCCACTGTTCCATCGAATCTACCGTGAACAGAATCATATTTTAATAAATATGCTAAATGCTCTACATCCAACAAATCATTGATTCCCACTACTTCTATGTTTGGTCTGCTTGCCGCTACTCTAAAAGCGATTCTACCAATTCTACCAAATCCGTTAATTCCAATTTTTACTTTTGACATATTCTTGTGTATAAATGTTAAGTGCTCATAATATCTGAGACACGCAATAATTCTAAATTTATTTTTGTTTTTCCTTTAATGGCTTTTTCCAATGGGGTCAGTTCCATTTTATTGTTCAGTAAACCGACCATGTAATTCGATTTTCCTTCCAATAAGGATTCCACAGCCTTTACGCCCATTCTGCTTGCAAGTACACGATCAAAACAAGATGGCGAACCACCACGCTGCATGTGCCCTAATACAGAAACACGTACATCGTAGCCTTCCATGTTTTCATCTACGTAGTCTTTCAGTTCAAAAATATTCTTTCCTATTTTATCCCCTTCGGCAACGACAACAATACTTGAAGATTTGCCTGATTTTCTACTGCGGTTCAAGGATTCTACAAGTCTATCCAATCCCAAATCTTCTTCGGGGATTAAAATTTCTTCTGCACCACCAGCAATACCAACGTTTAAGGCTATATGCCCAACATCACGACCCATAACCTCTATAAAAAACAGTCTGTTATGTGAACTGGCAGTGTCACGTATTTTATCAATAGCTTCAACTACCGTATTTTGAGCTGTGTCAAACCCTAAGGTGTGTGAGGTTCCGAAAATATCATTATCAATGGTACCGGGAATTCCCATTACAGGGAAACCGAATTCTTGATTGAAAATCAAAGCACCGGTAAAACTTCCGTCCCCTCCTATTACCACAAGGGCATCTACTTCTGCTTTTGCTAAGTAGTCAAAAGCTTTTTTTCTACCTTCAACAGTTCTAAAAGCTTGCGAACGTGCTGATTTTAATATAGTTCCTCCTTTATTTATAATTCCTTTGACACTACGGGCATTCATTTGTTCAAATTCCCCTGTCATCAATCCTTCAAAACCTTGATATATACCAATGCATTCTTTATTATGGTAAGCACAAGTTCTAACAACAGATCTAATAGCGGCATTCATACCTGGAGAATCTCCTCCTGAAGTTAAAACTCCAATTTTTTTAATTTCTTTAGGCATTAAATTTTATAATTAATTAGTAAAATTACTAAACTTAACTTATATAACCCTAGGAATTACATCATTTTTATGAGAGCGTTAATACTATAACGTTTTAGTTAATAAAAAAGGGGGCATAAATATAATTATCAGCAATAACAGTGATTAATTACCTTGATTTGAGGACGATTTAAAATTCAGGAACTCTGGAAGTGAATCATCAATGCTCAGCTCTTTTTCCTCTCCTGAAATAGGTTCGTCTGTTTTTGCTGGTTTTGAAAATAAGTTTTGAATCAACTCCTTAAACGTATCAAAATCCACATCATAAGAAAGACCGACCCCCTGTGTGTAACCTATGGCCTCGCCAAAATTACGGATGCTATTTTCCCTATTGAAAACTTTTGCGGTCAAGGTGCCTTCTTCATTTAAAAGAAAATCGATTTCCAGATTCCCTGCCACCACGGTTTCATTGGCATCGGCACCACCAACGGGCACGCCCACTTTACCGTTTATCAACACTCTATCGCTGATTTGAGTTTGTAGTGTTAGTGCAAACCTATCATCTGTTTTGTAATCGGGCCTGTTTTCGCCCACTTCATAATTCACACCTATATTTAGCTTACTATCATCGTTCGTAAAAATACCGTTGATAATACCATTAAGACGCTCTGCAATGGTGCCTGAAAAATTAAGTTCGTTCAAGCCTCTTGAAAATGCACCTGTGGACAATAAATAGAGGGCTTGGTTTTGTCTATCGTCCCGGGATTCCAATCGGTATTGAAGCTCAGATTTTATAGTGGAATTCACATTAGGAAACTCAAAATCAAAATACGGATCTGGGTGTTCCAACTCGCCAGTTAATGTAATATTAAGTTCTACAGGAATACTTCTGTTAATAGGGCTGTCAAGCAATGCCGATGGGTTTGCTTGGGTTCGGTAAATGGCAAGCATATCAATCTGTGCTTTTAAGGGGTCGCCTTCCCAAGCCAACGTTCCTCCTGGCTGTACTTTAAATTGCTTTTGAACAATACCGCCATAGGCAAAATTATAAACGCCGTCAAATACCGAGAAATCCCCATAAATATTGAATTTTCCATTCGTATTTATTTCTACCAACATACCACCTCTTCCGCGCCCCCTTAAAGAGTGTCCCGTATTTTTATCAATAATGATTTCCAGCAATGCATCTTCCGTAACATCTAAATCAAAATCCAGTTCTAGTCCCCTAATATCCTTGATAACGAATTCGCCACCACCTTGTCTGGCCTGTTTTTCCTCTGGGGTCAAAAAACGAATAAAGGAATTATCACCAAAAGATTCGGTATCACTTAACGGAATTTTAAACACCGTACCATTTTTGGTTTCCCCAATCACACTAATGACCAATTGCTCGGTAGGTCCTTTTATACTTGCCGTACCACCAATAAAACCAGTTCCGTAATATAAAGATTCTTCGGTTTCTTTAGTATCCAAAACCAGTAATCGTGGCGTATCAATGTCCAAATCCAATCGCCATTTGGAAAAATTAACATGGCTTAATGTGCCGTTCAGTTTTCCTTTTGAGCTGTATTTTGTATCTGTAATATCAATATTCCTAAAAATAAAATCTTGATTTTTAAGCGCCACAAAAGTCTTTTTATTAAACTCATAATCCACATTAAGATAGGGTATGGTAAAACCGCCGTCCAATAGCGATAAATTGCCATCAATATCGGGTTGTTTTAAATTCCCGACCACTTGGGTCTTTCCTGAAACCTGCCCACGAATATGACTTAAAACACCTTCCAGAAAAGGATTTAAAGGCTCTAAATTGAATTTATTAAAAGTGACTTCAACACTTATATTGGATTGTTTGTCCAGCACATTGATATTACCAATGGCGCTGAACGATTTTGCCTCATCATCTTTTATCGTGGCATTTACATAATAGTTGGTCAAATTTTCGTTGCCTTTAATAGTGGCATTAAAAGAACCCAACGCATAATCATTTACTTTAAAATCATCAATAACCACGGTTGAATTTGGTAAATAAACCCCATTTTCCTGAAGAATATCCAATTTGCCATTCACGTTGCCTTCTAAAGTCAAATCTTGAATTTCTGGGATTATTTTATCTAAATCTACATTTGTGAAATTGAGGTTGATGTCTTTGTAAGTTGAATCCCGAAGCACGCCCGAAAGCTCAATTTCTTCATCAATATGATTGATTTGAAATTTGTCAATTTTGAAATTGTTTAAGCTTTTGTCAAAAGTTACCTTATTAAAATTGTTCAGCTTTTCATTGATAAACCAAATGTTGTCTTTTATGGTTACATCAGATTTTTTAAAACCAATAACCGATTGTTCTTCTTCATTGATCGTATGGTAAAAACTCAAATTGTATTTATCATTATTCTGTTTTCCTCCTCTAAATTCAGACCGCATAAAAAGCGTATCGTTTAAAGTCACGTTTATCAAATTAAATTTGGAAACGTTGTAAAATCCTGTGTTGATGCTATCAACTTCCACATACGTATTGAAAAGCGGATTGTTGTTTACCACTTGCAATTCTATGTTTTTCACAAAATTGTCCAGCAGTTTTATTTGTGGCGATTTGAACGTAAGCCTAAAAGCCGTGGCATCGCTCTCTACCCTGCCTTTAATATAGGTATTGGAACCCAACTCGATATCGGGATAAAACACCTCTACTATTTTATTATAGATTTTGAAGTTGAAATCCACGTTTTGTTTGTCCGCCACTTTATGGGGAATATAATTGGTATAAATATGGCCTAACGAGTTTTCAAATAGCTTCCTTAAATCCTTAACAACAAACTGGCCGCTTAAATTGCCCTCAATAATTTCTGGGGAATTGATGGCTATAAACCGCTTTTTATCTTCAAACCGCGAAGTGATATTAAATTCCTTGAAATAATAGGTGTCGTTTTGGTTTTTATAGGCCGTGTTCTTAAAATTCACCTTTCCCATGGCATCATCCAAATTACTGGCGTTCATGTTCATGGTTACGTTGCTGGTCAGTACCGAAATGCTGTCTTTTTTAATAAAATTCAAGGTGTTCAAATTGGCATAATCAATATTAGCGGTAAAATCATATTTATTGACCGCTTCAGAATAATCAACCAATCCGTTAAAGTTCAATCTTAAATTGGGGTCATTGGCTTGCAGGTTTCCATCAAATATTTTATTCATGATGTTGCCGGCCACTTTTATGTTTTTGTATTGGTAATCGTTATATCCAATATCAAAAATGTCACCCTTTACTTGGGTTTTAATATTCTCAATAAGAAAGCCAGACCCATTGATATCCAGATTTAATGAGGTTTTGCCCACTTTCGGGTTTTCTATAAAAGCACCAACATCAAATTGTTTTAAAATGATATTACCCTTATAATCTGCATTGTCAATGTCATTGATTTTATTGATTTTCAATTTAGAATTCACCATCCCCAACTCGGTATCGATTTTAAGGTCTGCATCAATGGCAGAAGTGGATAATTGCGTATTCCCAACGATGGTAAACTGCCCCAATCTTCTAAAAGATGTAGGTATGGCCGCACCTAAAACATTGGGCAATAAGTCACGTAAATCTCTATAGGTTGAGGATAAGTTTGAAAACCTACCATTCATATAAAAATTATTTATCTCTTTATTGAAAAGGTTTTTAAAATTGATATCGCCATAAATGCGTGTGTTGGCACTTGTGGTCAATCTTAAATCGGTCGTTTGTAAATCATTTAAGGTTCCTGAAAAATCGGCGCTAAAATTGGCGTATTGGTTGGTTCCAAATTCATTGTAAAAAATATTCAATTCATCCAACAAAACTTTAGAATCAACAAAACTTGCTGAAACCAAAACCTTATCGGTAAAAAACTGTAAATCTTCCCGTTTGTACAAAAACTTCAAATCGCCTTTCAATTCTGAATACGGTGTTTTTATCTCCAGATTTGCAAAGGTCATATCGGTTAACGTATAAGCAAAATCCGTCATCATGTTTTTCATGACCAGCCCTCTGCTATCGTTAAACGCCAAGGTGTTTATTCTGGCACTTACATCACTCCCATTTATCAAGAAATTAGTGGCGTTGATGTTCAAATTGGTAAATTCCAATTGATTGGTCGTTTCCCTATTCTCATTAATCAGCCTAAATATGCCATTGTAAATAGATACATCGCTAGATGACAATAAAAAATTGCTCTTTACTTTCCTGGGGTTGTCATCTTCAAATTTGGCTACAAAAACATCCAGATTGGTACCAGTTTCGTCTTTATAGGTTTTAATGTTGAAGGTTAAATCAATAATATCAATATCGCCAAAAACCAATTTGCCGTTGTATAGATTTCTAAAATTTAAAATGGAGGTGTTCAGTTCTGAAATATTGATAAGGGTATCTTGTTTGTAGTCTTCAATGTAAATATGTTTCAATTCCACATCGCCATTAAATTGCAAACTGACCCGTTCAATATTGATGTTGGTCTTAAAATCGTTGTTGATTCGTTTGGTGGCATAGTTTCCAAGGCTGGTCTGTACAGCGGGAATAGAAAGCACCAACACCAAAATGATGAATAGCATCAGCAAAATGCCCAGTATTTTTGATACTATTTTTAGAAACTTTTTGATAGGTGTTAAAATTAAAGTTTTATTGAGAATAAGCCGTACTATTTTTCAAGTAGTTTTACAAAAAAATGAACAAACCCAAGTCTTTTAATCGTTTGGTAAAAAAATAAATGAGTAGTTTTGTATTTTACGCAAAAGCGTCATCTTTTAGATGTTTATTCGGTTTCAAAATTAACAATTATTGTGCCTAAAATTTATTAATGACTTCACAAAATATTTACATTCTCGGGATTGAATCCTCTTGCGACGATACTGCCGCTTCTGTGATACAGAACGGTGCCATTTTAAGTAATGTTGTTGCCAACCAAAAAATACATGAAGAATTTGGTGGCGTGGTACCAGAATTGGCTTCTAGGGCTCACCAACAAAACATAGTTCCTGTGGTGGCACAAGCCTTGAAAAAAGCAAATATAACCAAAGACCAACTGCATGCCGTGGCGTTTACCAGAGGGCCCGGACTTATGGGTTCGCTTTTGGTGGGCACCTCGTTTGCAAAGTCTTTGGCTTACGGACTCAACATTCCGCTTATTGATGTAAACCATATGCAAGCCCATATTTTGGCACATTTTATTGACGAGCCCGGTTTTAACAAACCGCCGTTTCCGTTTTTGGCGATGACCATTTCTGGCGGACATACCCAAATTGTTAGGGTTGATAATCATTTTGACATGACCGTAATAGGCGAAACCATTGATGACGCCGTGGGCGAAGCCTTTGACAAAAGTGGTAAGATTTTAGGATTGGGCTATCCTGCTGGCCCAGAAATCGATAAACGTGCCAAACTGGGAAATCCCAAAGCTTTTAAATTTACAAAACCCAAAGTGGCTGGATTGAATTTTAGCTTTTCGGGATTGAAAACTGCTATTCTGTATTTTATCCAAAATGAAACAAAGGCAAACCCTAAGTTTATAGAGGAAAACCTAAATGATATTTGTGCTTCCATTCAGCATACCATTATCGGAATTTTAATCAATAAATTGAAATTGGCCACTAAAGAAACCGGCATTAAGCATATTGCCATTGGAGGTGGTGTTTCGGCAAATTCAGGCATCCGTCAAGCGCTTAAAGATGGTGAAGATAAATTTGGATGGACTACCTATGTGCCTAAATTTGAATTTACTACTGATAACGCTGCGATGATTGCTATTGTGGGCTATTTAAAATATTTGGAGAATGATTTTGCAGAACAAAATGTAGCGGCTTCCGCACGGTTGAAAATTTAGTTTGACATAGCTTGTCTCAATTATTTTTTTATTTTTATTACAGAATTATTCGTGTATTCGTGGCTAAAAATCTCAATCATCAAAGTTATAAACAACACATTCTTTAAAACTTATTTTTCTTGCGTTCGTAGGCATAATCAATCCTTTTAAATTTGAAACTGAAATTTAAAAACCTACAACATGCTTAAAGACCTACTTACCTTATTATTTATTAGTATCACATCTCTTTTGTCAGCTCAAACTTCCGTAGAAAAAGAGCTGGAGATTTTGGAAACCCCAGAACAAATCGAGAGCTTTTTAAAAGTAAAAAATTCCAAAAAGAATAAATTAATTACTTTTAATGAGGAAAAACATAAAACCACCTTGGCAAAAGACCTTTTCAAACTTCCAAAAGGGGGCATGAAAAACGTTGAAACCGAATTCAACCAAACGTTTTATAAAGTAGTTGAAAAAACAGAAGCCACGTATTATAGAGTGAGCTATGTTGCCCTTGATGGCTCCAAAATGACGGATACTGAAATGAACACGATACGCACAAAAATCATTCAGAAATACAAGGATGGCGCCTCTTTTGATTTTTTGGCCCAACAATATTCTAATGATGACAATGCCAATAAAGGTGGCGATTCTGGCTGGTTCACAAAAAACGAAAACAATCATGCTTTTGAAGAAACCATTATTAACGACACCCATGATTTGGATGACATCTTCAGAATAGAAATACCATCTACGAACACCTATTACGTCGTTTTAAAAACATTTGAACCTAAAAGTATCTCAGAAATAAAAGTTTTAAAAATCGTAGAAAACAAAGATTGATGCAATTATTTTACAATCCCAGCGTTACTGAAACCACCACACAGTTTTCTTTTGACAGAGAAGAAAGCAAGCACATTGTTAAGGTATTGCGAAAAACCACGGGCGATATCTTGCACATTACCAATGGTAAAGGCTGGCGCTTTAATGCTGAGATTGTTATAGCAAATATTAAAAACTGCACGGCGACCATTGTTTCCAAAACATTTGAAGATAAACGCGATTACCGACTGCACTTGGCGGTTGCCCCAACAAAAATGAACGACCGCTACGAATGGTTTCTGGAAAAAGCCACCGAAATAGGCATTGATAGCATCACGCCCATTATTTGTGACCATAGCGAACGTAAAATTGTGAAAGCAGACCGTTTTGAGCGTATTTTGCAATCGGCCATGAAACAAAGTTTAAGTTGCTATATGCCACAATTGTATGAAGCAATAAGTTTCAATGATTTTATAAATCAAGATTTTACAGGCGATGTGTTTATTGCCCATTGCGAAGAAACCGATAGAAAATCTTTAAAACAGCAATTGAAACCAAAAACAGATATCACTATTTTAATTGGTCCCGAAGGCGATTTTTCAACTAAAGAAATAGCACAAGCATTAGAAAACAAATTTATTCCCGTAACTTTGGGACAGACGAGATTGCGCACCGAAACGGCGGCTATTGTGGCTTGTCATTCTGTTGCCTTTGTAAATGAGTTGTAGCGTTATTAGGTTATTTATTCCCACACGACTTAATAACCAATAACTTAATAACCATAATTTCTATGTAACCAATGAAACTAAAAGTATCTATTCTCTTTTCTCTATTTTCTGTTTTCACATTTGCACAAGAACTAGCGGTTTTAAAATACAAAGGTGGTGGCGATTGGTACGGTAACCCAACATCATTACCAAATCTCATCAAATTTTGTAATGAAAACATCAATACAAAAATAAACCCCAAACCCCAAGACGTAGAAACGGGAAGCCCTGATATTTTTCAGTACCCCATGCTACACATGACGGGGCACGGTAACGTGTTTTTTAGCGAAGAGGATGCCGAAAACCTACGCAACTATTTAATTTCTGGCGGTTTTTTGCATATTGATGACAATTATGGACTGCAACCTTATATTACCAAAGAACTTAAAAAAGTATTTCCCGATAAAGATTTGGTAGAATTACCTGCTAGCCATCCTATCTTTAGCATTGCATATAAATTTCCACAAGGCTTACCAAAAATCCATGAACACGATGGCAAACGCCCACAAGCATTCGGACTTTTTTATGAAAACAGATTAATTGTACTATTTACTTATGAATGCGATTTAGGCAATGGCTGGGAAGATGCCGAAGTATATAACGACCCGCCAGACGTTAGGGAAAAAGCCCTTAAAATGGGCGCCAATATCGTTAAATATGCTTTTGAAAACTGAACTAATTTCAGATTTACGATGTACGATTTTTAATTGTAATTCGTCAATCATCAATAAAAAATTGTAAATCCATTACAGAATTTTAATTTGTTGATTTTTTTTTGAATTTAAGCTTTCAAAAGAATCAAAAACGTTTTAATTAGTGTTTTTTTACTATCATTTGTTTTTCGATTTTAATCATATACATTGTACTTAGCAACAAATCGTAATTCGTAAATCTAAAATCATAAATCTTTTGCAACTCACACACTACAATACCAATTTCAAAAAACGCATATTCCCCATCATTTTAGTTTGCGATAACGTTACCAATGCTCCAAATATTGGAAGTTTGTTCCGAACGGCAGATGCCTTTGGAATTGAAAAATTATTTTTTTGTGGCACAGATATTTCATTGGGACGAAAAATGACGAGAACTTCCAGGTCTACAGAAAAAACAGTGGATTATGATATTTGCGAATCGGCCTCAACCGTGGTTGAAGATTTAAAAAACAAAGGCTATCAAATCATTTCATTGGAAATCACGAGCACCAGCAAACCCATAAATACATTCACATTTTCAAAAGAAAACCCTATTGCATTAATTATTGGCGATGAAAATTTTGGGGTTTCAGAAGCTATCTTAAACGGTTCTGAAGCCATCATCCACATAGATATGTTCGGGCAAAATAGCAGTATGAATGTGGTACAAGCTACCACTATTGCACTTTATGAAATGACCAAACAATTTTTGTAGCATCATAGCGAGGCGATACGGCGTGGCTATTTGCTTATCATTTTTCAATGAATGGCTTTTAAACTTATAAAAGATTACTTCAGTCGTTCCTTCTTCGTAATGACAAATTACTATATTTACTACATGAATTCAAACACCATAACCAACGGTATATTAAAGGCTGTCGCCATAGTTTTGGGTGTTGCCCTGTTGCTTTTCTTTTTATATAGAATACAATCTGTTATAGCCTATATTGCTATTGCCGTGATTATTTCACTGGTTGGCCGGCCCATCGTGTTGTTTCTGGAACACCGCTTGAAATTTACAAATACCCTCTCAGTAATTGTAACCATGATTGTTTTGCTGGGCATTCTTGCAGGGTTAATCGGGTTGTTCATTCCGCTGGTCATAAAACAAGGTCATAATTTATCGTTACTGAACATTAATGAATTACAGCACAATGTAGAAGATTTATATATTGAAATCATTAATTATTTCAATATTCACCAAATAGATTTGGAGCAATCCATAAAAGAATCTAACTTTCTATCTAAAATAGATTATGCGCTTATCCCCAACTTTTTCAACTCCATTGTAAGCGGATTGGGCAGTTTTAGCATTGGCCTGTTTTCGGTTTTGTTCATTTCGTTTTTCTTTTTAAAAGACAGTCGTTTGTTTGAAAATGGCGTCTTGATATTCATACCTAACACCAAAGAAACTGGATGGAAAAACTCGTCAACAAAAATAAAGGATTTACTTTCCAGATACTTTGTAGGACTCATTTTTCAAATACTTATTCTCTTCATTATTTACACTATTGGCTTATTGATCATTGGTGTTGAAAACGCAATTGTCATTGCTTTTTTATGTGCGCTTTTAAATCTTATTCCCTATGTAGGACCACTGGTTGGTGCGCTTTTAATGACTACATTAACCATGACAAGCAATCTTGGCGAGTCTTTTAGCGATGTTATTTTACCAAAAACAGTTTGGGTATTTGTGGTGTTCATTATCGGGCAATTGATTGATAATTTTGGAAGCCAGCCCATCATTTTTTCAAAAAGCGTCAAATCACATCCTTTAGAAATTTTCTTGATTATCCTGATTGCGGGCATCGTGTTTGGGGTTATCGGTTTAATCATTGCCGTGCCGGCTTACACCGCCATAAAAGTAATTTTAAAAGAGTTTTTATCTGAAAACCAGATTGTTAAAAAACTCACTAAAAACGTATAGCGATTATTGTACACATCTATTTTAAATACTGAAATTCAAGAATTCATAAAAAATAATTTGAATTTTGATAGTAGTGATTTATTACTTAAAGGAACTGATTTTCCAAATGTGGACACTAAAATTATTGTTGAACAAATAGAAGCAAAAAAACGTTGCGAAAAAAAACTGCCAACCTGGTTTGATACTCAAAACATATACTATCCCAACAAACTAAATATTGAGCAGACCTCTTCTGAAATAACTGCTGCATATAAATCTGAATTAACTAATGGAGCGTCTATCATAGATTTGACAGGCGGTTTTGGGGTGGATTGTTTATATTTTTCAAAACGTTTTGAAACGGTTATCCATTGTGAAATCAATGAAGACTTATCTAAAATTGTACATCATAATTACGAGCAATTTCAAATTCAAAATATAAAAACACAAGCTATTGATGGTATTGTTTTTTTAAAAAACACGAAACAAAATTTCGATTGGATTTATATAGACCCATCAAGACGGCACGACAACAAAGGCAAAGTATTCTTTTTGAATGATTGTTTACCAAATGTTCCAGAGCATTTAGACCTGCTTTTTAAGCATTCAAAAAACATCCTTATAAAAACATCGCCTCTACTTGATTTATCCATAGGCATTAATGAATTGAAACATGTAAAAACCATTCATGTGGTGGCCGTGAACAATGAAGTAAAAGAGTTATTGTGGGTTCTAGAAGCCAGTTTTAATGATGATATCCATATTGAAACCGTCAATATTAAAAACGATTCAAAAGAATATTTCAAATTTTCAATGGAAATTGAAAAATGTTCAGAATCCGATTACAGTCAGCCGCTCGCCTATTTATTTGAACCCAATAGCGCCATTTTAAAAGCAGGTGGGTTTGATTCTATTTCTACGCAATTGAATGTTTTCAAACTGCATAAACACTCCCATTTATACACAAGCCATTCGCTAATAGATTTCCCTGGACGTTGTTTTCAAATTGAAAAAGTAGTGCCTTACAATAAGAAGGCAGTGAAAAAAATAGCCATTCTAAAAGCTAATATTACAACACGTAATTTCCCTGAAACGGTGCAACACATCCGCAAAAAATTCAATATTAAAGATGGTGGCGAAGTTTATTTGTTTTTTACAACTGATTTTGAAGGAAATAAATTGACATTAGTGACTTCAAAAGTGCGTTAAAACAAAAAAGCCCCACTAAAAATAGTGAAGCTTTAAGTGAGCCCTGAAGGATTCGAACCTTCGACCGCCTCCTTAG
>TARA_R110002049_G_scaffold143633_1_pt1 | contig 17380 bp, 14 predicted proteins | sample TARA_R110002049 | Tara Oceans TARA_R110002049 (sample SAMEA4396941) | marine metagenome | biome: Polar Biome; feature: [SRF] surface water layer (ENVO:00010504); material: water (ENVO:00002006), including particulate matter (ENVO:01000060) such as... | depth 5 m | reverse complement strand
ATAATCTTGTTGCTCATTGCCCCTTTTAGGGGTTTTCCAAAGCCATCTTCTTAGAAGGTGTGATTTTTACTAAATTTTTCATCAATACAAGCGTTTTTTTATAGCAAGGAAATTAAATAAATCACTAAAAATATGGTAATGAAAATATCCAATCCTAAATTTAAATCTTTTGAAAAAATATATAAAATGATTGAGCTGGCTAAAGCCAATAAAGAAGTTAGTTCAAAGGGCTCTAAACGCAATGCATTTTATAACCATCTTCCATTTTTTCTTTAGAAAGCATATAAATAAATAGTCCTAGCACTATTGAAACATCAAACAGGTGCATAATATTTTCTCCAAAATATTTTTCAATAAATATTGGTTCTAGATCTGGACTTATATAGTTCGATGCTTTTGGGCTATTAAAGCCGTCGTAAAAACTTTTTCTTGCACTAATTGATGTGCTACTCACAACGAATCCCAGAAAAAAAAGAAAAAACCTAATTTTTTAAACTTGTTTGGCAGCATTTTAATACTCATAATTCTATTATTTTTATATAAAAGCAAATAATAACGCTAAATATTTTTTTAGATATTATATACATTATTATCTTTACATAAAGTGTTTAGAATACATTAATTTGTATTCAATTCAGGTCATTACTTATTAGATTACAATCCGGTGAGTAAATCGGTGACTACACAAGACAGTAAAAGTTTCAATTATTGGTTGTCAATTTATTGAAATAAAGATTCAATACCCCTCTGCGCCCACAGAAATTAAAATCTCAACATATTTTTTGTTGGGATTTTTTGTTTTAAAACGTAATCTACAAAAAAGCACCTCACTTAATCTATAAATATACAGTTTAAGTTTTGGTGCTTCAACACTAAAGCCTTTGAGAGTAAGGCTATTAATCCCACTAGCTATTGAATAGGGGTTTTTTAGGGGTTGTTCTATAATCTATTCACCAAAATTCAATGAATAAAACATTACTGGAAGATGTGACCGCTAAATTTAAAGGAACGTCTTCGCAAAGTTTTGCCAATTGAATAATTTGATGTTTTACTAGTGGTTCTCTAACAATGGTTATTAAACTATCTTGACTGTTGTTTAAAAAGTGTTCACTTGTTGTTTTTTGTATATCTGTTTTAAAAATGTCTTTGAAACCTTCTTCTATTTTCTTATAATATTTTTTTTTCATTTTACTATAATTTTAAGCTGATTTTTTAAATTTGCGCATTTCCTTTCTTTAAAATAAGAGTTAATAATGAGCAGTTTTTAATAGCTTATCTGGGTTAAGTTTTATAATAATTATAACATTGCTTATGCTATGTTTTTTATTTATCTATACTTTTTAAATTTTTTTTCAAGCAGTTCGAGATTGCTTTGTATTCTTTAGATATCTCAATAATAGCGTTGAATACTACAATGTTTTTAATAATACCACCTTTGGTATTTCTAACCATTTGAGAGTCGACTATAATATTTTTTGAGGCCAGTTTCTCTATAACTTTGCTCGTGTACTCTTTTGGTAGATGATTTAAGAGCAAATCTTTAAGTGTCTTCTGTTCTTTAGGGACATGGATATTATATAATGTATATAATTTGTTTAAATTTGTCATAACTTGTTTAAATTCGTTATTAGCATGAGTGAATTTACACACAAATATACTAATAATTAAACAAAATAAAAATAATTTTACTTATTAGTATAATTTATAATTATTCTAAATATGATATTTGAGGATAAACTGAAAAAAATAATAAAGAGCAAGTATAGTAGGTTAGCAGATTTAGCTGAAAAATTTGAAATGAATTATACACAGCTTTCGCAATATGTGAATGGTAAAAAGGTGTCAATTGAGTTTTTAACCAAAATAATTCATGAATTCCCTGATGTAGACCTTAATTGGTTATTAAGGGATGATACTGCTAACGAAGATGGTGTTCGCGAAGTCCTAGAGCCATATGAAACCGCATTAAGTAATGAGCAGATCATAAAAAAAATAGAGGAGCTATTAGATAGCTTAAAGGGTAAATTGACTGAAAAATAAATTATAACAACTCCAAAACCCGCTCCAAAGCCATACCGCGAGAGCCTTTTATCAAAAGTGTAGTGCTTTCTACTTGGGAGGAATCAAAACTTAGTTCAAAATCTGTGAAGGATTTATACAGTGTTACTTTTTCAGAATCAATTTTAGATTGATAAAAATTTTCTCCAATAAAAATAATTTGATTTATATTTAATGAAGCTGCCAAATTAGTAATGTTTTGATGTTCTTCCTTAGCTTCTTTGCCAAGTTCAAACATATCACCTAATATGGCTACTTTATGTCCTTTTTGTTTGTCAAAATTAACTAATGCCGCTTGCATACTTGTGGGGTTGGCGTTATAAGCATCCAATATAATTTTGTTTGAGTCTTTTTGTATAATCTGTGATCGATTATTAGATGGAATATAGCTTTCAATAGCCGTTTTTATGTCGTTGTCTTCAACCTTAAAATAGTTTCCAATGGTAATTGCCACTGCAATATTAGTAAAATTATAATCGCCAATAAGTTGACTTTGCATTTTTATATTACTGTATGCTAATTTTACAAAGGGGCTGGCATCAATAAATTTGATATTTACATCTTCATTTGAGCTACCAAAAGTTATTCTTTTTACTTTGCTGGTTTTTTCAATTTGAATAGGATCGTTTGCATTTACAAAAGCAGTTTTATGGTTTGCTATTAAATAATCATACATTTCACTTTTACCTTTTATAATACCCTTAATGCCTCCAAAACCCTCCAAATGTGCTTTGCCATAATTAGTTATTAATCCGTAGTCAGGTTTTGCAATGTTGCATAAAAATTCAATTTCTTTTTGATGATTAGCACCCATTTCAACAATACCAATATCGGTATCGTTTGTCATTGAAAGCAGCGTTAAGGGCACGCCTATATGATTGTTTAGATTACCAACAGTTGCAGTGGTTTTATATTTTTTGGAAAGAACAGCGTTTATAAGTTCTTTGGTAGTGGTCTTTCCGTTGCTGCCAGTGAGCGCAATAATTGGTTTGTTCAGAAAATTTCTATGGAATGTAGCCAATTCTTGAAGTGTTTCAAGCACATTTTTTACCAGAATGGTCTCTTGGGATATAATGAATTTTTCCTCGTCAATAATCGCACATTTTGCTCCACTTTTTAAGGCGTCTTTTGCATAAGTGTTGCCATTAAAGTTTTCGCCTTTAAGTGCAAAAAACATCGCGTTTGGTTGAATTTTTCTTGTATCGGTACATGCAGAATTGCATTTTAAGAACAGCTCATGTAATGCTTCTATTTCCAAGGGGTAAATGTTTTTTTTTAGATTCCCGTTTCTATCTGCCGATAGACAGGTTTCATGGGAAAGACAATTTTATACGAAACCTCGATTTAAATTGTCGAGGAATATTTTTTCGTATTAAATGTATAAAAAAGTCCCAACAAACCGCTGGGACTTTTAATTTTATTATTGAACGCATCTTGACTTTTTCTATTTCCTGAAAAATGGTTAAAAACAAAAAGTCAAGATGCGTTCATTGAAAACTAAATATTAGTTTTTAGTTTTATTTTTTGTTTTAGATTTTGATCCTACGCGGGACATTGCACATCTAAATCCAATATAGTCTGTAGCCATATCTTGTGGGAAGTAGCGTCTTTGAGCTGGATCCAGCCAATACTCTCTGTCTTTCCAAGAGCCCCCTTTATAAACTCTAACTTCATCATTAATTAAAGATGTTCTGTTATTGGTTTTGTCGTATTCTCTAACTATCTTCCCTAAAGAATCTCTAGTAATGCTATGTTTAGGAGAATTGTACATTTGTCTTGTTGCTGACTGTGCATTTTCTTCACCTTCGTCATCACTAAAGCTCTCGAAGTTACGAGAAGAACGTTTGTCTCCATCTCTAAAGTTTATTTCGTCGCTTCTGTCGAAATTAGTTCTTAGGTAGGTTTCGTTTTCATCAACAGGGACTTGCAAAATTTCACCAGGTAAGTTTCTTGCAATAACTTTACCGTTTGATAATGTATCGTAAACAATATCATCAACGGTAACAACTTTTACAGTACCATCCTCAGTTATAGCATTTTTAGTATAAACATTTCCACGGTAGTAGTTAAAGTCGTTAAACTCGTCATCTATAATAGGTCTGTAAACATCTGCAACCCATTCGGCAACATTTCCGGCCATATCGTACAAACCATAATCGTTAGGGTCGTATGATTTAACGGCATTGGTAATATCAGCGCCATCATCGGACCAACCTGCAATTCCACCATAATCACCTTTTCCTTGTTTGAAATTAGCTTTTTGGTCACCACGGGTTTTACGTTTTCCTGAACGTGTATATTGTCCGTCCCAAGGGTATTTTTTACGTCCTCTATATAGGTTGTAACTTCTTATTTCACTCAAACCCAGCGCAGCGTATTCCCATTCTGTTTCAGTTGGTAGCCTGTACTTTGGAGTAATAATTCCGGTTTGGCGAGTAGCGTAAATATTGGTTTCATTACCATCTGCATCAACTTGTACATTTCTTCTACTTCTACCTTCTGCATTAATAACTTCTTCATTACCACCATAAGTTAATGTTGGTGCGTTAATGTATGTATCAGTATTAAACGTAGATTCGGCATTTACATCTACAATTTTGGCATCACGTTTTAAATAACCAGCTTTTTCTAAGTTGTACTCGTTAACACGATCTGAACGCCAATTGGCAAATTCTACAGCTTGAATCCAACTTACACCAACCACGGGATATTCTCCGTAAGCAGGATGACGTAAGTAATTTTCAGTCATTACTTCATTAAACCCCAATCGGTTTCTCCAAACTAACGTATCTGGTAAAGCACCATGATAGATGGCTCTAAAATTTTCGTCTGATGGTGGGTAAACACGTTTGATCCAATCTAAATATTCCATGTACATGGCATTGGTAACCTCGGTTTCATCCATATAGAACGATTGAACGTGTTGCTGGTTTGGACTATTGTTCCAATCATGCATCACATCATCTTGTACTCTGCCCTTTGTGAAAGTACCACCTTCTACAAACACTAAACCGGGAGATGTTTCCTGTTCTTTATAATCTGTATTGTATTGGAAACCACCTTCTCTGGAGTTTATTTGCCACCCGGTAGCCCTAGAACTATTCTTCGAACTCGAAGATTTTTTACAGCTAGTTGAGACTATTGTTAAAGCCAAAACTAACAAAACCTTGAATGCTACAACTTTTTTCATATCCATATTTTAAGTAAGCTAATAATATTTTTGGTGCTGCAATATAAGAATTAAACCTAATAACGCAAGCTATTTTTTGCATTTTAGCCAAAAAAAGGTGCATTTCACCCTATTTTTAGTGCATTACAACGATGATTTTTGTGTTTTTCACCATTGTTTTGTGTTGTATTAACGCCTGTTTAACTAATTTATTATTGTATTTTTGGTACAGTTATTAAAAATGTTGTTTTTTTAAATAATAACAACCTTTTAACGACGTTATTTAAGCGATGAAAGAAAAATTATTTTTATTATTTTTAATTATTAGTATGGTTGTTTTTGGTCAACAAAAAAAATATACCATTACTTGGGAAGCACCTCAAACTATTTCGGGCGGAACATACACTATTGAAATACCCTCTTTTAATAAAGAAAATTTTACTTACGATTTTGATGATGGTTTACAGTTTGTGGACCAATGGGAAATTTCTAGCGTTGTAAATGAAGCTTCAGTTGCAATTAGTAACGTTACTTATGCCTCAATATCTAAAATAGATTTAAAAGATTTAGATAGTAGTAAAATACCGAGTGAATTAAAATTCACCTTAAAGAATTCTAAAGCCAGAGATAAATTATATGCCCTTTTTCAGCTGTTGCCAATTATAAAAGATTCAAATGGCAGCTATAAAAAAGTAACGTCATTTCAAATAAGCTATAGTACAAATGCTGGTAATAAATCGTCATTACAAAAAATTAGCGGTTCTAAAGTTATAAGTAATTCAGTGTTGCGTTCTGGTGAGTGGTATAAATTTTATGTTGATACTACGGGAGTTTTTAAACTATCTAAAAGTTTTTTACAACGTTTAGGCATAAATGTAAATACTGTTGACCCAAGAAATATAAAATTGTTTGGAAATGGAGGTAGAATGATCCCGTATTCAAATTCCGTAGCATATCCAATAGATATTCAACAGAATGCTATAAAATTTGTTGGGGAAGAAGATGGTGTTTTTGATAATAACGATTACATGCTGTTTTATGCGCAAGGCCCAAAAGAGTTTAATGCGGAAAGTAATACGAATATAAATTGTTATACAGATAAAACATATTACTTTATAAATGTGAGCTCTGGTTTAGGTAAGCGTATTCAACCTTTTATGCAGCCCAGCGGAGCAATCGACTTAGTTATTGATACTTTTGAAGATTATAAATTTCATGAAATTGACCAATATAATATAGCCTTTTTGGGAAGGCGTTGGTTTGGTGATCGATTTGATGTGGATAACAATAAAACCTTTGAATTTGATTTTCCGGATTTAATAACCTCAGCGCCCATTAATTTAAGAATTTATTTTGCTACAGCATCAACCACGGCAGCTTCTATAGCTATTTCTGTAAACGGAACCTCTGTGGCAACAAGAAGCATGTCGGGCACTACCTCTTCAAGTTTGGCAAGTGGCACTTCTTTTGTAGGTGCTGTTAATGTGAATTCTTCAACCGTTTCAGTTGGACTTAATTTTGATAATCAAGGAAATCCAAGTGCATTGGGATATTTAGATTATATTTCAATTGAAGCGATGCGGTCATTAAATTTTCAAGGCAATCAATTTCAATTTAAAAACAGCACTGTAGCCTCAGCTTCGGGCATTGGGCAATATAATATTACCAATGCTGCACAAATTTCAGAAATTTGGGATGTTACAGATATTTATAATGTTACAAATTTTGTAAATTCAGAGTCATCTTCCAATCTTAGTTTCACAGCTTCTTTAGGCGTTTTAAAAAGGTATGAAGCAGTAACACCATCAGATTATTTTGAGCCTAAATTTGATGCAAGCACCACTGTTGCGAACCAAAATATAAAAGGCACTGTTTTTTTAAATGGCCAGGGCGAATTTCAGGATGTAGATTATATTATTGTTGCACCAAATAATATGATTAATGAGGCTAACCGATTAGCCCAGATAAACAGAAATCAATACAACTTAAATGTAAAGGTTTTTAGTTTAAATGACATTTATAATGAGTTCAGTACAGGCAATCAAGATATTGGGGCTATTAGGAATTTAGTTAAGTATGTTTATGATAATGCCAGTACACCAGAAAACAGAATTAAGTATGTATGCTTATTTGGAGATGGCTCTTTTGATTATAAAGATAGAATACCTAATAACACCAATATAGTGCCATCTTGGTATTCTTACAGTAGTTTTAATTTAACAAATTCATTTGTTTCTGATGACTTTTATGGCATGATGGACACTAATGAAGGCACCATGGCCATTAGTGATAAGCTAGATATCGCATTGGGACGAATACTGGCTGACACCCCTCAGCGAGCCAAAGAAATGGTTGATAAAATAGAATCGTATTACGTTAAAGAAGCATTAGGGAGTTGGCGAAATAAATATGTTGTGGTTTCTGATGATGTTGATGCAGATTGGGAAGGTATTATACAGGGCACCACAGATAATATTGGGAATTTAGTCACGCAATCAAAACCATTTATGAACGTTGTAAAGATTCATTCTGATGCATTTCAACAAGAATCCTCAGCAGGAGGCAATAGATATCCTGCGGTAACAAATGAGATAGTAAATGCCATAGATAAAGGGGCTTTAGTAGTAAACTATTTCGGGCATGGAGGAGAGGAAGGTTTGGCTTCAGAACGCATATTGTCAAAACCTGATGTTTTAGGATTACGTAATTTTTTGAAGCTAAATTGCTTTGTTACAGTTACTTGTGAATATACGAAATTTGACAATCCGTTTAGGGAAACCGCTGGTGAATTTACCTATTGGAACAAACAGGCTGGAGCCATAGGCTTAATTACAACAACCAGACAAGTATTTGTAACATTTGGCATAACTTTTAATAACACTTTAGGAGAATATTTGTTCTCTTACAGTAATAATGATAATTATGAAGATTATGAGTATCCATCTATGGCAGAAGCATTGAGGTTAACTAAAAATGACCCTTCAATATCTAGATCAAGCCAAAGGCGTTTGGCATTTTTTATAGGAGACCCAGCGATGAAATTGGCTTTTGCAAAACCAAATATAAGGTTAACAAAAATTAATGATGTTCCTATAGCGCAATCTACAGATACCTTAAAAGCATTAAGTTATGTAAAGCTTGCGGGTGAAATAACAGATGTTTCAGGAAATGTTTTAAGTGATTACAGTGGCACACTATCAACTACAATTTATGATAAATCTATTAATAGACAAACTTTAGCCAATGATGGTGTACGTTTAAACGGAGAACTTATTAAATTAGATTTTACAACACTTGGAGAAATTATTTTTAGAGGGCAGGCATCGGTTACCAATGGGCAATTTGAATTCGATTTTGTAGTATCGAAAGATATAGGCATTCCTGTTGGTTTTGGTAAAGTAAGTTTTTATGCTAAAAACGAACAATTACTCCTAGATCAATCCGGAGCAAGTTTAAATACAGTTAAAATAGGCGGGATAAATGAAAATGCGGCAGAAGATAACATAGGGCCAGTAATCACCTTGTATATGAATGATGAAAACTTTGTTTCTGGAGGTATTACTAACGAATCGCCAACACTTTTAGCTAAAATGGAAGATGAAAACGGCATAAATACAGCAAGTGGGATAGGGCATGATATTGTTGCCATAATTGATGGAGATGAAACAAACCCAATAATTCTAAACGATTATTATCAAACAGAAGTTGATGACTATAAAAAAGGCGTGTTAAGTTTTCCTTTTAGAGATTTAGAACCCGGTTTGCACACGTTAACCCTAAAAGCATGGGATGTGTATAATAATTCATCAATATCCGAAATTCAATTTATTGTATTTGATAAAGACCAAGAATTGGTTATAAATAATGTGCTTAATTATCCAAATCCGTTTGTTAATTACACAGAATTTTGGTTTAACCACAATAGTTCGGAACCTTTAGACGTTTCTATACAGATATTCACTGTTTCTGGTAAATTGGTTAGAACGTTGAATGGGCAAACAACAGGAGGGTTCAAATCAACAAGCTCCTTGTCCAGAGACATTGTTTGGGACGGTAGAGACGATTTTGGAGATAAAATAGGAAAGGGCGTGTATATTTATAAGCTCAAAGTGTATTCAAGCCTTTTAAATAAAAAAGTTGAAAAAATAGAGAAACTGGTCATACTATAAAAAAAATTATATTTGCTAAATAAAACCAATTCATGAAATGAGCATGTTAAAAAGCTTATCATTTAAAAAAAATGATTGATAACGAATTACATGTGACCTTAAAAAAATAAAAAATATTACATGAAACATCCATAACTAAAAGTTCGATACCCAAGGACAATGATTATATGGATGCTACATGTGACCAATAAAAAACAATAGATATAAACACATGAAAAATCAACTATTGCTATTAATGGCATTTGCGTTTATGCTGAAAACGAGTGCACAAGAAACCATTATTTTTCCAAACCAAGATAGACGAGCCATTACAACCGGAGTGCCATTTTTATTAATTGCTTCTGATGCTCGTGCAGCTGGAATGGGCGATATGGGTGTGGCAACATCTGTTGATGCCTTTTCACAACAATGGAACTCATCAAAATATGCTTTCTCAGAAACAAAATCAGGTATTGGGGTAAGTTATACGCCGTATCTAAGTAGGTTGGTTAATGATATATTCTTAGGAAGTGTATCCTATTTCAATCGTTTAGACGAGCGTAGTGCTTTTGCTGCAAGTTTAAGGTATTTTTCTTTAGGAGAAATTGAGTTTGTAGATAATCAATTTGATGAACCTCGATTGCAAAAACCTAATGAACTTTCTATTGATGCATCTTATGCGTTAAGGCTTACAGATCAATTTGCGATGTCTGTAGCTATGCGCTATTTAAGGTCAGATTTACGATTGCAGGGTACTGACGTTGATGCCTCAGCGGCTTCTACTTTTGGAGTCGATATTTCTGGATACTATCAAAGTGAAGAAGAAGCTTATTCAGATTTTAATGGGCGTTGGCGAGCTGGATTTGCGATTCAAAATATTGGGCCCAAGTTTAAATATGATGAAGGCGGACAAGAAAATTTTCAGCCAACAACGTTGCGTTTAGGAACTGGATTCGATTTTATATTTGATGATTATAACAAGATTTCAGTTACAGCAGAAATTGCTAAGCTATTGGTGCCTACGCCTCCTGTTTATGGGTATGATGATTTAGATGGTAGTGGAACACAAGCTACTGATGGTAGTGAACCAACATATATCGTTGAAGGGAAAGATCCAGATGTAAGCTTTTTATCGGGTATGTTTCAATCGTTTGGTGATGCACCAGACGGTTTTAGCGAAGAACTAAAAGAATTTACCTGGGCCTTAGGTGCCGAATATGTTTATCAAGATTCCTTCGCGTTAAGAGCTGGGTATTTTAACGAAAGTGAAGACAAAGGTGCTAGAAAGTTTTTAGCATTAGGAGCAGGTTTTAAAGCGAATGTGGTAAATATCGATTTATCATATTTATTCTCTGCCTCAAAAGTGCAGAGTCCTTTAGAAAATACCCTGCGTTTTTCTTTAACATTCAATATTGGTGCTGGAGAATATCTAGAATATTAATAAACTCTTCAAATAAAAATTATTAAAAGAGGCTGTCTAAAAAGTATAATATTTTACTTGCTGTCACATTGAGCGCAGTCGAAATGCATTGAAATTCAGTATTATAAGTTTTTCGACTTCGCTCAAAATGACTCTTGACTTGACTTTCCATACAGTCTCTTTTTTTTTATATTGAAAAAAAATTCCTCGTTGTACAGCATCGAGGTTTCCTTTAAATTTGTCATTCTCGCAAAGGCGGGGGAATCTATTACGAATGAATTCTTATTATAAATAATATTTCTATGCATTATGAAGGAAGTTAAAATAGAATCTAAATTATATGTTTTCGAAAGTTTAGACGAACTTCCCAAAGAGGCCCTACTATTAATGAAGGAGGCTTTTAAGGCAAGAGAAAATGCCTATGCGCCCTATTCAAATTTCTATGTTGGCGCTGCATTGCTTTTAGATAATGGCGAAATAATTACGGGTAATAATCAAGAAAACGCATCCTATCCATCTGGCTTATGTGCAGAACGTACTGTTATTTATTATGCGGGAGCGCAATATCCAAAGGCTAAAGTTTTAAGAATGGCTATTTGCGCAGGCTCAAAAAACAAAGCAACAGCAATTCCTATACCGCCATGTGGTGCTTGCAGACAGGCCATAGCCGAGTACGAAATAAAACAAAACGAACCTATAGAGATTTATTTTATGGGAGAAACAGGTAAGGTTGTTAAATCAGGTTCTTTATCAAATTTATTGCCCCTGGTTTTTGATAAATCGGTGCTTTAGTTTTCAATACAATACCATTCATTATAAAAATTTGTTAAATCAACCATATTGAAGGATGTGGGCTTATTTTTTAATATTTTTTAAACTTTAAATCTATTTCCGTTTTTGCAATACCAATCAATGTATTACTTTTGTATTTCGCTTATGCCATTCATACTTTGAATTTGGTATTTTGGAAAACGATTATTTTTTTATTTATACAAGAAAGAAAATAAAGCATAACCTTAGTTACGGTTTTTTTATTTTGAAGTAGAAAGGGAAAAAGGGTGTTTTATGATGCTAAATTTAAAGTATGAATGGTATTAATTTAAAATCTAATATTAGTCGATGCAAAAAATCACTAAAGAAACATACCTAAATTGGTATGAGGATATGTTATTTTGGAGAAAGTTTGAAGATAAACTTGCTGCCGTATACATACAACAAAAAGTAAGAGGATTTCTTCACTTATACAACGGCCAAGAAGCTGTTTTAGCAGGTGCTTTACATGCCATGGATTTGACTAAAGATAAAATGATTACGGCTTACAGAAATCACGTGCAGCCTATTGGTATGGGTGTTGACCCAAAACGTGTTATGGCAGAATTATATGGAAAAGTAACTGGAACATCCAAAGGAATGGGTGGCTCTATGCACATTTTTTCTAAAGAACATCGTTTTTATGGAGGCCACGGTATTGTAGGTGGTCAAATTCCTTTAGGAGCAGGTATTGCCTTTGGTGATAAATATCACGGAAGCGACGCCGTAACCTTATGTTGTTTTGGTGATGGTGCAGCAAGACAAGGATCGTTGCACGAAACCTTTAACTTGGCAATGCTTTGGAATCTGCCAGTCGTTTTTGTTTGCGAAAATAATGGTTATGCTATGGGTACTTCAGTATCACGTACTGCAAATCATACGGATATTTGGAAATTAGGTAAAGGTTACGAAATGCCTTGTGGGCCAGTTGATGGCATGAATCCCGTAAAAGTGGCTGAAGCATTTGATGAAGCTATACAACGTGCGCGTAAAGGTGGTGGACCAACATTTTTAGAGTTGAAAACATACCGTTATAGAGGACATTCAATGAGTGACGCTCAGCATTACAGAACAAAAGATGAAGTAAAAGAATACAAGAAAATTGACCCAATTACTCAGGTTAAAGATGTTATTCTTGAAAAGAAATATGCCACTGAAGACGCTATTAAAGTAATTGATAAACGTGTAAAAGATAAGGTAGCAGAATGTGAGAAATTTGCTGACGAATCTCCATATCCAGAGGTACAGCAACTTTATGATATGGTTTACGAACAAGAAGACTATCCATTTATTCAACATAAATTATAAACTATGGCTATAGTAGTAAATATGCCGCGATTAAGCGACACTATGGAAGAAGGAACCGTTGCAGCTTGGTTAAAAAAAGTTGGCGATACCATTGAAGAAGGCGATATTTTAGCCGAAATTGAAACAGATAAAGCCACCATGGAGTTTGAATCTTTTAATGAAGGTACGTTGCTGCATATTGGTGTTCAAGAAGGAGAAACTACTAAGGTTGATGAACTAATAGCTATTATTGGAGATAAAGGAGAAGATATTTCTAGCTTACTTAATGGCGGTGGTAATAGTTCTGCGGAAGTGAAAGAAGAAGAAGAAGAAAAGAAAGATGATGTCACTCTGAGCGCAGTCGAAGAGTCTAAAAAAACTGAAACTTCAAACGAAGCAGAATCTGCTCCCTCCACTTCGGAGAGGGATGGGGAGCGGCTTCCAGAAGGCGTCATCGTAGTTACCATGCCACGATTAAGTGATACCATGGAAGAAGGGACTGTAGCAACTTGGTTAAAGAAAGTAGGCGACAAAGTTGAAGAAGGCGATATTTTAGCTGAAATTGAAACCGATAAAGCCACCATGGAATTCGAATCATTCCAATCCGGTACTCTATTGGAAATAGGGCTAAAAGAAGGGGAATCGGCAAAAGTAGATGCTTTATTAGCTATTATTGGCCCTAAAGGAACAGATGTTTCTGGAGTAGCGGCTAATTTTAAAGGGCCTGATTCTTCAAAAAAAGAAGAAGCTAAAAAGGAAGCGCCGAAAGCTGAAACAGCTACAGTTGCTACCAGTACTAAACCAAGTGCGCCAAAACCAACACCTGTTACAGAAAATGGACGCGTTTTTGTATCACCATTAGCTAAAAAGTTAGCAGAAGAAAAAGGGATAAACTTAACACGAGTGCAAGGTTCCGGTGATCATGGACGAATTGTAAAACGTGATATAGAAAACTTTACACCTATTGCTATTGGAGCATCAGTTGGTAAATTTGTTCCAACAGGACAAGAAGATTTTGATGAGAAACCAAATTCTCAAATGCGTAAAGTAATAGCTAAACGTTTAGCAGAATCTAAATTTACTGCACCTCATTATTATTTAAATGTGGAGTTTGATATGGAAAACGCTATAGCATTTAGAGAGCAATTCAATTCTATTCCAGACACTAAAATTTCATACAACGACATGATTGTTAAAGCTTGTGCTTTAGCATTAAAACAACATCCTCAAGTAAATTCGCAATGGTTTGCAGATAAGATGCGTTTAAATAACCATGTACATATTGGTGTTGCAGTTGCAGTAGAAGATGGCTTGGTAGTTCCTGTGGTTAAATTTGCAAATGAGCAAAGCTTACCTCAAATTGGAGCTGCTGTTAAAGATTTTGCAGGTAGAGCAAGAAACAAAAAGCTAACGCCACAAGAAATGGAAGGCAGTACATTTACCATTTCTAATTTGGGTATGTTTGGTATTGAAAGTTTTACATCGATTATCAATCAGCCAAATTCAGCTATTTTATCCGTTGGAACTATTGTTCAAAAGCCAGTGGTTAAAGAAGGGCAAATCGTTGTTGGTAACACAATGAAACTTTCAATGGCTTGTGATCATAGAACAGTAGATGGTGCAACAGGATCTTTATTCCTTCAAACATTGAAAGGATATATTGAAAACCCTGTGACGATGTTGGTGTAATTGTCATACTGAACTTGTTTTCAGTATCTCATCATAAAACTAAAAACCTGTTTCAATTATTTGAAACAGGTTTTTTTAATCAACTGGGCTTAATATTCTGATTGACCCTAAATAAATTATTTGGATCATATGTTTTTTTGATTTTTGTAAGGCGCTCATAATTGTGTTTATAACTAGCTTTTATACGTTCTTGCCCTTCATCCATCATAAAGTTTGAATAAGCTCCACCTGACGAATAAGGATGTAGAGCCTCCCAATAGGCTTTACACCATTCAGTAATTTTTTCTGCATTTTTCGGATCAGGATCTACACCGCAAATAACGCCTGCATATTTTGCATCACGATAAGCCCAAGGTGTTTCTTTTGCTCCAACTCTGCTTGCAGCCCCACTAATTGGATACATGTGCATTTGAGATAATAATGATGGAATACTTGAGCCAAATTTTAAATGTTGCTTTCTTAATTCTGCTCCTATCTCATTAAAAAAATCTGCTCTCCAATACCATTGAAATCCATGTGGCAATAAGCCGTCAAATAAGGATTGTATAGATGGATAAGGCATTTCGCCTACATGTTCAAATAAAAGATTCTTTGATAAAATAGGTTTAAAAGCATCTTTCGCTTTATTCATATCTCCTGAATAGCACCAGACAATGGCACAGAATTGTTTTTTATGCAAATGCTCCGGAAATGGTGCTCCTGGAATAACCATAGTAGCTATAAAACCATTTAATTCATCTGGAGCATTATTTATAAACTCATGATACCATTCCATGATTTCTTCGGTTTGTTCTATGGGCCAAAGAGTAGGACCTCCAAAAACAGTTTTTATAGGATGTGCTTGAAATTTAAAAGAGGCCACAATACCAAAGTTTCCACCTCCACCGCGAATAGCCCAAAATAAATCGGTGTTTTGATTTTTATTTACAGTAACAAAAGAACCATCAGCTAAAACCATATCTGCTTCAAGAAGATTGTCAATAGTTAATCCATATTTTCTTGATAGGTGTCCTACACCTCCACCAAGTGTCAATCCGCCAACACCGGTAGTAGAAATTATCCCAGCAGGAACTGCTAAACCAAAAGGATGCGTTGCATGGTCTACTTCGCCCCAAAGATTCCCGCCACCAACTCTAACGGTGTTGTTTGATGTATCTACACGAACAAATTTTATGGCTGATAAATCGATGACCAAACCATCGTCACACAATCCTAAACCACCGCCATTATGGCCACCACCTCGAACGGCGATTAATAAATTATTGTCTCTTCCAAAATTTACCGAAGCCATAACATCAGCTACGTCTACGCACATAACAAATAGTCCTGGATGCTTATTTATCATGCCGTTATGCACTTTTCGTGCTTCATCATATTTTGCATTTATAGGCAATATGGCTTCTCCTCTTAACTGTAGGGAAAATGCTTCAATTAATTTAGGGTTTAAATCTTTGACTGGATTTTTCATATTATATTAATTTATGGTTGGTTAGATATATCTATTCTGTTTTCTTCTTTTCAAATTGTGAGAAGTGCTCATGTGTAATTTTCCAAGTGTTACTAACTTTTATAAATACAAGAGTTACATTGGCCCAAATTTGAGGAGTCTGTTCTCCCATGGTAGGTCTAAAATCAGCTTCGAAAGTAACAACGGCAACGTCGCCAAAAACATCAATTTTTAAATAGCCTAGTTTGTATGCAAATGCTGAAATTGCGCCTACAAATCCTCTTTCATAGGCTTCGTTTTCTTCAGAACCAAAGCGTGGGCCGGCATTTCTAAATTCTGTGAATTTTGGCCCATAAACATGATAAGAAATTAATTTATCTGCATCATTGTCTTGAAAACACTTAAATATGCCATTAAGTACTTTTTTAATTTCTGCCTTGGCTTCTGGAAAATCATCATTTACAATATCAATTTTTACTTCTTCAACTTCTATATTTTCTTTACAGTCTGTAAAGAAAAGTCCAAAAGCCATAATTAGGGTTACTGCTAATTTTGTTTTCATAATTTTAAATTTTGGTTATTTTCAAAACTATAAATTCAAATAAGTACGCACCTCTACATTTAATTCAAAAAAGGATAATTTTGAATCATCAGGAAAATATTAAAATATCGTAACTTAAATTACGTGTTGAAGTATATACTTTGAAGGTAGGATTCCAAATTTATTTTTGAAGCATGTTGAGAAATAAGCAGCACTATTAAAACCTGTTTCAAAAGCTATTTCAGAAATATTGCCCTTTTGTTCATGCAATAATTTAAGTGCTTGTTGTAACTTGTATTCTACAATAAAATTATTTGGAGATTTTCCTGTTAGGTTTTTTAGTTTTCTGTTTAATTGAGATTTACTGAAGCCTAATGTCTTGCTAAAATCACTCACATTAAAGTTTGATTTATTCCAAACCAGTTCTACAAGATCAAGTAGTTGAGTTAAGAATTTCTCTTCATTGGGTTTTAATGTTTTAATCAATTTATTATCAATAGAAGCATTCCTGTTTTCACTTTCGTACAACAATTTTACTTCGTTGGTAATAACTAGTTGTTCTTTAACAATATCACATATTCTTGTAGCCAGCGTAATGGTGTCTTCAAAAATAGTATCTTTATTGGTTATGGGAATACCAGAACTTAAAGCAATACTTAGTTTACGTGCAGTAGGACCAAACCTAGGGGTTACATATTTATATTGAAATTGAATTTTTAAAGCGCATAAAACGGCATCAGTAACAGTTTTAAAAGAGACCAAATAGCTATTAACCTGAGTTCGACCTAAGAAATTGATTTTTTTAACATAG
>TARA_R110002049_G_scaffold204480_1_pt1 | contig 17391 bp, 18 predicted proteins | sample TARA_R110002049 | Tara Oceans TARA_R110002049 (sample SAMEA4396941) | marine metagenome | biome: Polar Biome; feature: [SRF] surface water layer (ENVO:00010504); material: water (ENVO:00002006), including particulate matter (ENVO:01000060) such as... | depth 5 m | reverse complement strand
AGGCACACATTATCAATGATATGTGCAGGCTATGCTTTATTTTTTTGCTTATAAATCGCGCAGGGTAGGTATAACTATGCCTTCAAATTGAAATATCCAATTCTTATATAGAAGCAGATGCGCTATGGAATCAGTGTAAAAACCTTTGACTCGTCCTGAATTTAGTTTACACTTTCTACTTCTTAATCCTATTTCAAATTTACACTTAATTTTTAATCCTAAATACAGTTTACTGTTTTTAAATCTTCTCTTTGTGGAGTGGAGCGTAGCGAAACGGAACAAAGAGAAGATTTAAAGTCTGTTAAAATGCTGGTTCCAGCTCCATATCTTTCTTTTTAGTATAATAATTTTTCCATCTCCTTTTTAATTTCCCATACCTAAAATGAGCTTCTATTGGGGTTAAATAATCAATGCTTCCATGAGGTCGTTGATGATTATATATACTTATTGCGATAGAAACATTACGAACTGCTTCATTGTAATTCAGATGTGACTTGTCTAAAAGTTCATCTGTCAATATACCATTTACTCTTTCCGCTATCGCATTTTCCCTTGGATTTCCATTTTGGGTCATGCTGATTTTAATGAAATTAACATTTAATATTTTAACATAATCTGAGCAACAGTATTGAGAACCCCTGTCGGAATGATGAATAAGCCTACCCAATACTGGGTTATTGTCTAATGCCATTTCTAAAGCTCTGATACAGCCTTCTGCTGATAAATCTTTTGATAAATAGAATCCTACTATTTTACGGCTATAAGCATCTGTTATCAAACTTAAATAAGCAAAGCCATTGCAACTACAATATATGTTATATCACTTACCCATAATTGATTAGGTGCTGTTGGATAAAAGCCTTCTATTAACCCGAAAAATTCATTGAATAAAGTTCATTAGTGGATATAAAATATTATATTTTAATTAGTTATAAAAAAAACACAAACACGTTAACACACCCAAAAATGAGCATTAGAGATACAATATTTTACAGAGATAACAAATCAGTATCCGTTGATTTTTCGGCATCTGAAATTAGTTCAGACGGTTCGTTAATTTTACTTGAGAAATTGGAGCGTGAAAATAAATTGATACGTCATTTTAGCAAGTTCATACCCGATGCTCGTAACCCCAAATTAATTACTTACAGTCGTGGCGTTCAGTTAAAGCAACGAACATTCATGCTAATGCTTGGTTACGAGGACGCCAATGATGTTACTCATTTGCAGCATGACCCATTATTTAAAGATGTTCTTCAGGGTGACTTGGCTTCGTAACCTACCATATCAAGAGTTGAAAATTGTTTAAACAAACATTCCGTATTTGGCTTTATGGAGCAAAGCATGAACGGGTTAGTGTTAAAATCGGTGGGAATGATAAGAGCAACCGGAATAATTGGATTAATCAACTTAACCTATAATTTATTCAGGTATGAACAAATTAAAAGATTAAACATAACTTATAGATAGATGAAATTGCAGCTTTTTTAGTTGAGGTTGGTAATTTTTTGCTACATTGTGCAATAGTTTTTTCAAAAAGAAGAAAAAGGGTTCTTGTCTTTTTAAGAAAATGGAAAATAACTAATTTTTAGAACCCACCTTAACTAAAAATTTGTCAAATGAAAAGTGTACTTAAAAGTTTAACATGGATTGGGATAGTTCTAGTACTGCTGGTGATTGGTTTATTCTCTTTTATCCAATTCACATGGGACAAAAAGTATGATGCTCCCTATCCCGACATTACAGCAACAACAGACTCTGTTGTAATTGCCAGAGGCAGGCATCTTGCTCTTGGACCGGCCCATTGCATATCCTGCCATGTTCCAATGGAAAAAGTGAGGGAAGCAGAAGATGGTAAGGTGATGCCACTTAGTGGAGGTTGGGAATTAAGTATTCCACCTGGAACTTTCAGAGCTCCTAATATTACACCCGATATGGAAACGGGCATCGGTAAAATGACTGATGGGGAAATTGCGCGGACTTTGCGTTATTCAGTAAACAAAAACGATGGGCATGTATTTCCATTTATGCCATTCCAGCAACTGAGTGATGAAGACTTGACCGCAGTTGTTTCATTCCTGCGTTCTCAGGAACCAGTAAAACATCACGTTGAGCCTTCGGAATATAGTTTTTTAGGTAAGGCACTTATGGCTTTTGGAATGATTAAACCCGTAGGGCCAAAGTCTACTCCTTCCAAATCAATTGAAATTGAACCGACCATAGCTTATGGATCATATATAGCCAATGCAGTAGCAAATTGTAATGGGTGCCATACAAAAAGAGATTTTAAGACAGGGGCGTTTGTTGGAGAGCCGTTTGCCGGAGGCACTCACTTTATGCCGGATGCTTTTACGGAAGGATACTCCTTTGTAACCCCAAATTTGACTCCCCATAAAGAAACCGGAATAATGGTAGCATGGGACGAAGTGGCATTTATACAAAGAATGCGTGGTGGAAAAATACATAATGGAACCCCAATGCCGTGGGCTACCTTTGCAAGAATGACCGATCTTGAATTAAAGGCCATCTACCGCTACTTGAATTCTCTGGACCCAGTAGATACTAAAATAGAAAAGATCGTTTTTGCTCCCGGTGAGGAATTCCCGGAATAGACATCTTCTAACCCGTTCCCAAGCTCTTAGCCTGTGTAAATACTAGCAATACTGTCCTAAATAACTAAAAAGGAGGTTACGGGTTTTACCCAAATCGATAAATTTAGGTTCAATTGCCATCTATTAAACCTAAGCGGTAAATCTAATTCTAAGTTGCTGTTTTTCTTTTTGAATTCTTTTTTCAGCCATTTCACAATATTCTGAAGCTATATCTATTCCAATGAAATTTCTATCGTGTCTTGTTGCAGCAATTGCTGTTGTTCCCGAACCCATAAAAGGATCTAAAATTATTTTTGCTTCTGTTGAGCTAATAATTCTTTCAATAAGGTGAACAGGAAAAGGTGCAGGATGCGGATTATTCATTTCTTGTTTAAACTCCCATATATCTCCGTGTGCATTAGCTTTTGGTGCAAGTTTAAAGTCAGGCTTGGCAATTAAATAAATAACTTCATAAGTAGGTAAAAAATAACCGGGGTTAAAATTAATGCCACCTTTCCGTTGCCAAATAATTATTTAACGGACAGGAAATCCTTGAAGGATGTCATTTCAGTTTTGTAGCAAACCACCCTGTACACGCCATTTATGATTATAAAAGATTGCGCCACTATTTTTTAAAAGACGCATCATTTCAGATAAACAATCTCTCTGCCATAAAACATATTCATCATGAGGCATACAATCATTGTATGTTGAATACCCATCTACAAGTTTAGCATTTGCCCATTTTCCGCCTCGACCATCTTTCCTGCCATTTCCAGTCGAATTTTTCAAATTATAAGGAGGAGATGTTACAATTAAATCAACACTCTCTTCGGGCATTACTTTAATGCAATCTCCACAAATTATTTTATTTATATATTCGTCATTCATTAAAAGGAATGTCTTATTAATATCATATTAGAGTAAAATATAACCCTTCCTCTATTCACTTTCGAATCAAAACCCAGATAAAAAAGAAATAGTGTATTTCTAAACTAACATTTAGCAAATGGAAGACTAACTATTGATCCGAAGACGTTCCCTCAGCGTCTTCAAGATCAATGTTGCCTAAATCGTAATTCAGCTTTTGATAAAGAACAAACGCCGGTTTTCTGAAAATACCATCTCGCTTGTAAGCTTCTCCGACTGCAAAGAGAGCTTTTTCCAGCTCTCCAACATTTACATAGGCATTTCCCAAATACCAGTACGCTTTTTCTGAGATCATTCTATTATCTTTAGCTCTCTCAGCGACCTCTTCAAAATTGGTAATAGCCTCATCATAAGCACCATCATTATATTTTATAATCCCCTTGTTCAAATAAGCTTTAGATGCATAGGGCTCTTCGTTGTAGAAAAAAATTACTTCTGAAAAAAGCTCCAGCGCCTTCTCATTATCACCGGCTGAAAGGGCGGCAAATCCTAAATTAAGCAGAGAATCTGCACTGGTAATCATCACTTCTTTTGAGCGAATACCGGTTGCAGTTTCAAGCTGTTCGTTTGGGATGTTAGCCACTAAGAAATCTTGTAGCTGAGTTGGAGTTTCTACGCCAAATAACTGCACCAACGCTACAAGTAAAACAACGGCGGCTGCAGAAGCGTGCCAAACCCAATTTGGAAGTGTATGAACGGAAGCAGGATTTTTTCTCTTTTTTGATTCTTTTAAAATCTGCTTAATACCAACCTCAAGTTCTAGCTGATCTAATAAATCCGGATTTTTAGCAAACTCCATCCAAAGAGCATCTATCTGCCCTGGTTCTAAGGTGCCTTTTATGTAGGCATCAATATTTTTGTAGATATCTTTTCTCGAATTATTCATGTTAACCTAAATTGTAACCTAAGTTTTACAATAATGTATTTTCAATACATTAAGTTGCATGACTAGTAAGACAGTTTCAGTGACCATTCCTTACACTATTTGTTAATATTTTTTTCAAAACACTCTTTAAGCACCTGTATAATGCGATGTTTTTTAATCCAGGCATTATTAATGCTAATACCAAAATGATCTGCTACCAGCGCAGTCTCACTTCCGGGATTATCAAACCAATATGAAATATAGTTAAATTGTTTTGAGTTCAGTTTATCAAAACAGCGGGTCAAAATACTTTGCCGTTCCTCCTTCAAAATATTTTCTAGCTGATCCCCTTCTTCCGCATAGTGCTCGGGTACTTCTTCATAATTAGACTCTTTCTGTTTATTTTGATGCTTTAAATAATCGTTCTTAGCAGTAGTAAAAAGATAATGTATGATATAGTCGGGTTGCTTAAGTTCTTGGTTCTTGATCTTTTCAACACCAAACATAATGGCGTTTTGGGCAGAGTCTTTTGCATCCTCAATGCCGGCATCTAACCTAACCAATAGAAATTTGACCAATACTTTTGTAAGGACGGTATAGTGCTCTTTTAATGACTCTTCGTCATTATTGATAATGGCAGTAACAAACTTTGAATAATCCATAGGTTTTATTTCTATCTCTTAAAATAAGCGAGATTTTGAAAAAGAAAATAAAGAATTTTAATTTATAACCACTTAGTTTGTAAAAGTGTATAGAGTACAGCTAAATAACTTTGAAGGACCGTTAGATCTGCTCCTTTTTTTTATCAAGAGAGATGAGTTGGATATCTATGACATTCCCATTTCTTATATAACCAACCAGTATCTGGAGTATATAAACCTGATGGAGGAACTCGATCTGGATGTAGCAAGCGAATTTATTTTGATGGCAAGCATGTTGATGTCGATAAAAGCAAAGATGATGTTGCCTCGTGAAGAAGAAGACAATGATGATATCGATGAGACAGATCCCAGATATGTACTCGTTCAAAAACTGCTTGAATATAAACGCTATAAAGAAATGGCGGTTAAAATGGCAGATATGGATGAAGAAACACGTAAACGCTACAAAAGAGGATATCCTGATGCTGACGCTGTTGATGAACAGGCAACTGGAGAGGCGCTAAAAGAGGTTACTTTATTCGATTTGATTTCTGCTTTCAAAAAAGTTCTAACTGATATTGAACGGCAGAGAATTGTTCATAAAGTAAATAAAGAAGAAGCAACGGTTGAAGAACAATCGGAATTTGTATTACACATATTAAGTAAATCGGGCAGTCAAACCTTTGCATCTCTTTGCAAAGACTTAACAAACCGAATTGTAATAGTTGTTACCTTTCTTGCAATATTAGAAATGATAAAAGAGCAACAAATTAATTTATTTCTCGAAGAAGACCCCACCGACTTTTATATAGATTTAAAGCCGGTCGATGAAATAATAGGCGCATAAAGATAACCAGATGAAAAATTTAGTATATATCACTTTGATCGCTGTAATTACCGGATGCAGCGGATCTAAAGAAGTAGTAAACCCACCGGCGGCAAGTATTTACGATTTTGACAAAACCATTACCATGGAAGGGTTAAAATCAGACCTCACCATTATCGCAAGCGATGAATTTGAAGGACGTGAAACCGGAGAAGAAGGTATTCGCAAAGCGACGGATTATATAACCATGAGATACAAAGCAATGGGATTAACCCCTGTTGGTGATAATGGATCGTATGAACAAAGTTATGATCTGAATTCACCCATTGTGGAAGCATATAATTTTTTACTAACAGATGCAGAAGGAAACTATATAAGTGAAACGTCATTAAACAAACAGGAAACAGGAGATTTTGTGCCCGTTATTGGTGGAAGTGACAATGTTAGCGGTGAAATTATATTTGCCGGATTAGGAATGAGTAACAATGAAGTTAATCATCTTCCCGAAGTAGTTGCAGATAAGTGGGTTATGGTTATTTTGGATCGCAAACTTACAAACCAAAGAGCATTGCAAACGTTGGTTGGATCGGGAGCTGCCGGAGTCATTTTAGTGATGGATCATAATGAGCCGGATGGTTTTACTACAAGTTCAGATCAGGTTCAATCCAGGCTAGGAACAGGAGGAAGACTTTCTTTGGCTTACCTTGAAAATAATGGCTCCAAAGCACCGGCGTGGAATAGAATAAACCCCGAATTAGCAGCCAAAATACTCGGCAAAAGAGATATATCAGAGCTTGTTAAGATGACTGAAGAACTGAAAGCAAATCCAGTTTCATTTAAGCCAAAAGAACTGGATTATTCACTCACTCATGAAGTTTCACTAAATGAAAATGTAGTAAAGGCTTCAAATATTGTCGCTTTTTTAGAAGGAAGCGATCCCGTGCTAAAAGATGAAGTAGTTGTGCTTAGCGCCCATTTTGATCATGTTGGAATTGGCCGGCCAGATTCAACGGGAGATGCAATTTACAATGGCGCTGATGATGATGGAAGCGGAACAGTAGGTTTGCTAAATACAGCTCAAGCAATGATGGCAGCATCTAAAGCAGGTGCGGGACCGAAAAGAAGCGTGTTATTTTTACATGTTTCCGGTGAGGAAAAGGGATTACTTGGCTCCAGGTACTATTCTGATCACCCCATTTATCCAATAGAAAAAACCGTAGCAAATGTGAACGTGGATATGATTGGTCGAGTTGATAAAGAGCACGAAGAAAACAAAGACTATATTTATGTAATTGGTGGTGAGATCATTTCTTCCGGGCTGGACAGCTTGCTGCGTGAAGCAAATCAGGCAAGCGTAAACTTAGATCTTAGTAAAAGATATAATGATCTGGAAGATCCTAATCAGTTTTACAGAAGAAGTGATCATTGGAATTTTGGACGATTAGGAGTGCCTTTTATATTCTTTTTTAACGGAATTCATGCAGATTATCATAGACCGTCAGACTCAGTAGATAAAATTGAATGGGAAACTCTTACTAAAAGAACGCAACTTATTTATACTACGGTGGCAATGATAGCTAACTCACAAGAAAGGTCGAAAGTAGATAATCAAGAGTTTATCGAAAAAACCCAAGCACAAGACAGAAACTGACAATAGCTTTCCCAATCAAATTATAAACCCAGCCTAGCACAAGCGAGACGCTTGAACAAGGAGTGGGAATACAGTTTTTATGTCGAGTTCAGGTTTTCAGCCAAAGCTTTGAAAGGATTTTTTATTTACCAATCATAATAAACGGAGCCCAGTGTACCGGATGGTTGTAATAAGGATGGTCAAGCATAGCGAGCTTGGCATCTCTCAACGCTTTTTCTTTGTATCCAAACAAAGGCGGTTCGTACATATCTAAGAATATGAGGGTTTTGCTCCAAATTCCGATCTCTTTTTCTTCGTATTCAGTCAATTTTTCGTAAAAATCTTTCATAAAAACTGCCGTACTTTTATCAAATACGCTCCAAAGGCTAACTATTACCGAAGAAGCTCCTGCTTGAAGAAACGATCTTTGTAAACCCAAAACTCCCTCTCCTTCAACCACCTTCCCAACGCCTGATTCACAAGAGCTTATCACCACCAAATCGGCATTCAAAGCCAGGTTTGATATCTCCTGGCTATTCAAAAAGCCGTCTTCACCAAAGGTTCTTTCAAAGTCATTTAGCTTTGAGATTATAAGGCCACTTTGCAGAGGATTCTTAGTATTAATACTTCCATGTGTTGCAAAATGCAGATATTTATACTCTGATAAGGGCAACGATTTAATTACCGCCTCTGTAACCTGCTCGTTTTTAAGTATCGTGTTTTCATCAAAAACAGCCGAAATTGCTTCTACTTCCAATATTGTTGAAGGCAAAGACGCAAAGTTGCCTTGAGAGCGCAAAGCATCGCTTTCAGTTTTAGCATTAAAGCCTGAACCTGCAACAGCAAGTATTTTTTTTGCGGTTTCCCGATGTGGAGCTTTAATAAAATCATAGATAGAAGCGGAAGGGAGATATTTAACGTTCATCTTTTCAATTAAATATTCGTCTTCTGAGTATAATGCTTCAAAAGGTAATGTTGAGATAGAGTAGGTAGGTATAATCAAAACTTCTGTCACGTTTGGGTATTCTTCCGGGAAAGACCCCAACAATTGATCGTACAACTCATTACCTAATTCTTTTATCTCATCAACCGATACATTTTGTTGTATAGAATCTCTAAAACGAGCAATTTGTAAAACTAAAAACGCTGCAGCAGATTGATTGCTGCTAAGTTGAGTGATGGAATATTCGACCTTGTTTTTTGTAATCCATAATGAGATCAGGTTTTTGTCAAAAGTGAAATATTCGATTACGGCACTAGTTTTAGAGAGTTTATTCTGGAGATCAGGTATTGAAATTATTGGAAGGTTTTGATTCGTTTCAAGCGGTTCATTTTTTAGCTTTAATTTATTTGTATAACTCTGGTAATCAAACTCTGCCTTTCTTAGGTCTTCTTTTAAATTGTCAATAAAATCAGGATTAGAAGCATTTTCAATTTCTCTGTATAGCTTATCTATATTTTTTTCTTTTTGCCGAATAGTTAATAATGTTGCTTCGTCAAGTTGTTTGAGAAAACCCGACTCAGAAAAAGCCAATCTATTTAAAAGCACCCGCGATTTACCCCTTTCCGTAATTTCAAAAGCCTTCCTGGTATTATTCTCTTTTTCTAAATACCAATAAGCCACTTTATCGTAAAACCCCGCATACTTTTTAAAAACACCTGATTCCAAATTATCCCCATAAATATTACTTTGTTCGCGTTCAATTTCAGAAAAGGCCAAATCAGCATAATAAAAAGAACGATCACTTCCGGTTTTATAATGGGTTTCTGACAACAGTATTAAATAATCAGCAACACGATAGCCTTTAAACAGCGAAGCAATCTCATAAGCTTTTCGGGCAAACTGAAGAGCCTGTTCAGGATTATTTAGTGTAAGATGAACCTTGCCAAGAGCGGCATAAGATCTTGCTTTAAGTTGTTTAGATTCGGTACTCACAGACATCTCCTGAGCTTTCTTTGCGGTAACAAGAGCATCCGTTTGATTACCTGAAATTAATTCAAGATCAACAAGTTTTAAATAAGTATCTATGATTTGATGAGTGTTATCATCCTTTTTAAAGATTATCAAAGCCTCATTAAAGAGGGTTCGAGCTAAATCGAGCTGGCCTAATTTTTGATAAGTGGGAGCAATTTTGAGAAGGGTTTTCGCTTTATTCTGAGCTTTCCTTTCCTTTTCCAGTAACTGAAGATTGGAGTTGTAATAATTCAAAGACTTCTCATATTCCCCTAATGAAAAATAAATATCTCCTATTGAAAGCAATGCGGATAATTTCTTATCTACGTTTTTTAAGGAGCTAGAGATAGTTAGAAATTTGTTTAAATAGAAAAGCGATTTATTAAAATCGCCAAATTGAGTATAGAATAATCCTAAACGCTCATAATCTCTGGCGAGAAGATCACTGTTGTTAATTTCTTTTTTGATTTCTAATGATTTCAGAAGAGCGGTTTCAGCTTTTTGTGTAAAGCCAAGATCATTATAATAAATAAAGAGATTGCTAAGAGACATAGACAACAAGAAAGGCTCATTTAGACTTTCAAAAATACGAACAGATTTTTTCGACTGATTAATGGCTTGGTCATAGAATCCCAACTCATGAGAGGCAAGGGAAATTGAATTGTTAATCTGAGCAATGCGGTAATCATTTCTAGATTTTACAGCTAATTCCAATGCAACCTGATACTGTGAGTACGCTAAATTCAAGTCTCCATTCCACCAACTTGCCCAGGCTACATTACTTTTAACGAATGCCTGTAATTCGTAGGATATTTTTTCAGATAAAGCATAATCAGCTTTTTGTATCCACTGAGTACCAAGCCTGATTTCTCCCAGATCAATAAGCGAAATTCCTAAACTAACGCTAGAAATGATCCATTGTTTACTTCCTTTAGCATAGGAATCATTGCTTAGTACTTCTAAATAAATATTTTTCGAACGACCGTAATCCCCTTTTTGATAAAACTGGTTTCCTAAATTTAAAAGCGAGTCTTCTTTTTCAAATGTGTATTGTGAGTATATGCTCGAAGAAAATGAGGAGAAAACAAATAAAATGAATAATGATCGTAGCACTATTTCTAAAGCGTGAATTTTAAATTGGGTTTAAATATATATATAAAATATATTCCAGTGCTTTACTAGAACTAAAAATAATGAGGAAACAAAGTGATGTTACGAAAAATTGAGCTTTACACAAATAAATCTAAATTACCGGATGGAGATGGAAAACCAGGGCAAGGATCGGGGAGCGGGTCTGGAAGTGGTTCCGGTGACACAGTCGACCCTAATTCATAAAGAGGTATTTAATTTATAAAGCCAAACCTAAAATAAAAGGTTTGGCTTCTAAAAAACGTAGGCCGTTTCTAAAACTCCCTCATAAAAACAATAACTTAGTGTACTATTAGCTGAGATCACACAAGTATAATTTCCATTCGAATCAGGGCTTTCAGATACAGACTTAATGATGCCGGAAATAATATCAACGCCACCGCCTTCTTTCCAAAACAAAACTTTTACAGAAGCTTCTTTTTTAATAAAAGCACGTTATCTACTCACCAAACAAAGCGTTTACAAATTCAGCGCGATCAAAAACTTGTAGGTCTTCAATTTTTTCTCCAAGCCCGATATATTTAACAGGAACGCTAAGCTCGTTGGAAATTCCAATTACGATCCCTCCTTTTGCAGTTCCGTCTAATTTAGTAAGCGCCAATCCCGTAATGTCAACAGCTTCGGTGAAAGCTTTGGCTTGTTGCATAGCATTTTGTCCTGTTGAAGCATCTAAAACCAGAATCACTTCGTGAGGCGCGCCATCTACAACTTTGCCCATCACTCTTTTGATCTTGGTCAGCTCATCCATCAACGTTTTTTTGTTGTGAAGCCGTCCGGCGGTATCAATTAAAACGATATCAGAGCCACGTGATTTCCCCGAAGCCACAGTATCGTACGCAACAGATGCCGGATCTGCATCCTGACCTTGTTGAACTATCGGCACATCAGCACGTTCACTCCAAATAATAAGCTGATCAACAGCGGCAGCTCTGAATGTGTCAGCCGCACCTAAAAGCACACTTTTACCAGCCTTTTTATACAGATTTGCAAGTTTACCAATGGTTGTGGTTTTGCCAACGCCATTAACTCCAACAACTAAAATAACATGAGGTTTAACCGGAAATTCAGCATCGAATTCTGCGGGTTTGTCGTAGTCATTTTCTTTAAGCAGGTCAACAATTTCTTCTCTGAGAAGAGTCTGGAGTTCAGCCTGAGTAACGAATTTATCTTTAGCTACACGAGCCTCAATTCTTTTGATGATTTCGAGCGTTGTGGTAACTCCTACATCAGAAGTAATTAAAATTTCTTCCAGCTCATCAAGCGTGTCATCGTCAACCTGATCCTTTCCTGCAAAAGCACGACCTAATTTATTCAGAATTCCTTCACGGCTTTTTTCAACACCTTTATCGAGTGTTTCTTTTTTCTTTAAACCAAGTTTATCAAGTAATCCCATATAGTTAGTTAAATTTTGCTCCCTGCATTATCTTTCGGTAGCGATTAAAATAGTCAAAAAATGAATACACCATGAAGGCAGTACTAATATACAACAACCAGATGTGAACTTGTTCAGCATCTCTAAAAAAGAAAACGGATATCCAATATAAAGCGAGAATATTCACGGCAATTTTCCCGGACATGATGGACATCGCTACTTTGCCATATTTAACTTTAATGAAAGAAGAACCCAGCATAATGAAAGAGTCTCGAAAAACATTGAGAACCAAAAACCAAAGAGGAACCCAGCCCAACCAAACGGTGTAAACAAATAGGGTAGCAGCACAAAGTTTATCAGAGATTGGGTCAATCATTTTCCCAACCTCAGAAACCGTATTTGTTTTACGGGCGACTAAACCATCCAGATAATCTGAAATTACTGCATATAGCATAAGCCCAACAATTAATCCGTTGTACTGATAATTATTTTGCGCATGTAAATATATTACGGGCAAAGCGACAATAAATCGAGAGAATGAAATAAAATTAGAAAGAGTGAAAATTCTTCCTGAAACCTGTACGGTTTTTCCGTCTATGTTTTTTTGCTCACTCAAGTATGATATATCCTTTTATTTATCAAGCAAAGGTACGTGCATTGAAAACATAAAGCCAATAGGATTAGATACAAACTAGAAGCTCATTATTTTCCCCTTAAAAAGAACGCACAGTAATGTTTTGAGCAATCAATTGTATTTGAGCAAAGTTGAGCTTTTAGCTCTGTTTTTGCTTCTTCAATAGTTTTAAAACCGTTAGTATTTACACCTAAATTTATGGTAATATTTTCTCCAAATTTGTTCGCTTTGTAATACCCTTTAACAAGGGCAACTATTGCAACACTTTTGCCTGCAACCCTTTGGGTGGGTTTAGACCCTGCTTGTAATGCTTCTCCTCGTTCCACACGCTCTGGAACTAAAAACAGGTTGGCCGAGCCGAAGTCGTCAAACCGAAGTGCCATCAGGCTAACTTAGCTCCTTCATCTGTTGACTTTAGCTCCACTGATGGAACTGAACTACCTGACTTGCGTTACCGGGATTTTACCGGATGTACAGGAGTCTCGGGATTAATTCCAAAACCAATCCTGTGCATCATGGAAATCCGGTGCTAATCCCGGTCAACACGGAATGAGATTAAAAAGTATGGATACTCATTTATTAAGTCATCTTGCGACCTGTCCGCCGTACAAGCTTGCGTGCCGAAAAGCACTTCTGCTTGCATGCCCGAGATCCAGAACCATTTAGAAGGTTCTTTACTTTATTACTATCTAGATTCTACCATAGGTATGCCCTTGGCACTGCCTACGAAGGGTAGACCATAAACCTAGCAGGAACTAAAGTTTATCCCGTTCTTTTTTTATACGTAGTTTTAAATTAGCGCATATAAACAAAAATATTCAAGCGAGTTCTTTATTTTTTATGCCCATAGAATAGCTTGTTATTCTACTTTTTAATCTAAAAGCAGGAATGACTTTCGATGTTTAAATCCTCATTCGGCATCCCTTAATTAACTCCCCGGAAAACGCCTTTTTGAGAATGGATTTTTTGAGTTCTTCCAAAGCAGTAGATTTTTTGCCAAACGAGATAATTAGCCTATCGAGAGTTTCAGAAAAAGAATTAATTTTTAATGTTATTTCCATTTGTTCATTGATATCACAGAGAGGCACTTTAAGTCTTTTAAGATCACCTATAGATAGGTTTGGTTGCATTAAGGTATTCACATTAGACAAAATGTAGTTTGATACAATACTTGTGGAAAAAAAATAGTACAGGTACGTTGAGTCGATTTTATTCTGATTAGTTGTTATTGCTGCAACACGTTGTTTGACTAAAGCACCATCATAAGAGGCTGGAACTCTTGCAACCTTTAACCACTTGAAATAATAGTACGTGTCAAGGCTATTACAATAGCACCTTGCTTTACTTTTACTTTAGAATAGCTCTCAGCAAAATTATTGGGAAGATTATTTTCGGTATCAGCAACAAATTCCTTCACACCTACATTGGTTATCTTAATTGCTTTAACTGAATTATTTGATGAAAAATCTTTGCTTTTAAATGCATACCCATTAATAATGTTCGAGATATCATCTAACCTCTTCTCCTCCCAAACATCTCCTTTCTGGGAAAATATCTCATTTAGTTTAGATTGAAACAGCTCTTCGGCATTTTGGATATTCTTCTCAATGTTGGTCATGGCTTGGTCGATGGCTTTAAAAGCTTCATCCAAAATCTCCACAATGCGTTTCTGTTCAGGAAGTGAATCCGGAAAACAAATAAGGATGTTTTTTAGAGAAGAGTTCGAAATAACGGGTTGAGCAGTTTGACGAGCATAATTTCTTAGATCTAGATAATTCAACAAATATTGAAGGAGTTTCAGATCAAACTTATATTTGTATTCTGAAATTCTAAAAGCATTATCAGTCAACCAAATCTTTTCATTTATATATCTGGCATTACCGCATAATGCGCCAACTCTACCAATTACTATATTCTCGTTTTCCAGATTAAATTCATTATGATATCCTGTAATTCCATTTCCATCAAAAACAGCATATTGACCATTAACCATATTTTTAGCTGTTAATCCGTCTCCACTTTTAAGGTTAAAACAATTGCTAAATCTATCTGAAATCCAGGCTTCCTTCACACCAACTCCCGAATAGATTTTAGTAAAAAATTCGTTTCCACATCCAAAGCTTCCATTTCTGCAAGAATTTCTTCTGGACTCCGAAGCGGAGCTCCTTTAGGAGCATTTGGGTTTTTAGTACTGAGGTCAAAAGTGTCTTGGGGAATATCTGCAATATTCAGCACCCACGACTTTTCCGTTTCTGGCTGGTCGGGTTGCAGAGCAATAAACTCTTTTAAGTCTCCATCATTCAAAGGATTGGTTTTGCCTATGTTTTTACCGGAATCAAAGGCGTAATACCACGTTTTTTTGGTCGGCTCGCCTTTATCAAAAAACAGCACAACCGTTTTAACTCCGGCTCCCAAAAACGTTCCGGCGGGCATATCCAACACCGTGTGTAGGTTGCAGTTTTCTAGTAAATACTGCCGCAAACTTACCGAGGCGTTATCGGTATTACTCAAAAAGGTATTCTTAATTACAATAGCCACACGACCACCTGCTTTCAACGATTTTATAAAATGTTGGAGGAATAGAAAAGCAGTCTCACTGGTTTTAATATCAAAGTTCTGTTGTACTTCGAGTCGTTCCTTACCACCAAATGGCGGATTTGCTAAAATCACATGAAAGCGATCTTTTTCCTGAATATCACGAATGCTTTCGGCAAGCGTATTGGTGTGTATGATGTTGGGCGCTTCAATGCCGTGCAAAATCATATTCATAATGCCAATAATATAGGCGAGGCTCTTTTTTTCCTTTCCGTAGAAAGTGCTTTCCTGTAAGGTTTTCAGGTTGTCGGCTGTTTTTTCCATCCGTTCGTACATATAATCGTACGCTTCACACAAAAAACCTGCCGAGCCCACCGCTCCGTCATATACCTTTTCTCCAATTTGGGGATTGTTGATTTCAATCATTGCCCGAATAAGCGGTCGGGGCGTATAATACTGCCCACCATTCCGCCCGGCATTTCCCATATTCTTAATCTTGGTCTCATACAAATGGCTGAGTTCGTGTTTGTCTTCCGAAGCCAAAAATTGCAGTTCATCCACATAATCAATCACATCTCTCAAAATGTACCCACTCTGAATTTTGTTCTTCAGCTCCGAGAATATCTCCCCAATTTTGTACTCAATAGTTTGGGGTTTGTCGGTGTGCAGTTGTTTGAATCCACGTAGATATTTAAACAATTTCTCATTTACGAAATCGACCAAATCATCGCCCGTAACGGTTTGGTTGTGATCCAGTTTGCCTTCTTTGTCTTTAGGGGCAGCCCACGCCTCCCATTGATATTCTTTCTCAATAATGTAGGTGTAATCCTTGCCTTGTAGCGTGGCTTCATCCGACTTTTCTTGCTCTAATTCATTCAGGTATTTCAGGAATAGAATCCATGAAGTTTGTTCAATATAATCCAATTCGCTGTCGCAACCGGCCTCTTTAAAAAGTACATCATCAATATTTTTGAACGTTTGTTCGAACATGGAACAAGAAAGTATAAGCTATGTTTTCGGTTAACTTGAAAATAGAAGGATCACCCTCTTATAAAAAAGAAATCTTAGTAAAAGTTTGGGATTTGAGGATTCTTCTTTTCAATAAACTTCTTGCCTGACACAGATTTTGAATTATTTATGTTTTCCCCTCCTAATGTAGCCGGCCTGACCGGTAGGAGGGGCGAATTTTCTCGTACCGTAACGTAAATAAGTTCAGAGGTCGGGAGGTCTTTATGCGGTATTAAACGGCTTGTTTTTCGACCTCCTCCCACCAGCCGGCGGATCGGGGTGACTCCTATTTAGATGTTCGAGATAGTTTAAAGAAATTTTGTCATCGAATTATCTAACTTCTACAAGGATGCCGGAGTGACATCTGGTTCCGAGATCTACATAGATTCCGGAGCGGGGTTAGAGATCCCTAATAAGTTGGATTTGAGTTTCATGAATCACCTAATATATTTCTCCGATATATTTTGATATTCAATCCCTTTGTTTACATTATGCACTTCATTAATTGATATGCTACTATGAATACACCTACGATTTTTGAATTTATTGAATTCGACACACCGGGAATAACTACTCCAATCAGCTATTGGGATGATACCAACAAGCAACTTCAGTGTGGATATACTCAATTATTTGGTGACGACCCCACTAAAAGAACCCCTTTAAGCCGAATACGTATCGCCGTTCAACCTGATGCTAAGGCATGGGCTCACTTCCAAGAACAGGTTAAAAAGCTTGGCGTTTGGGATTGGGAGACCGAATACTTCAATGAAGATCAAAATAATGGTGTGGGTTGGGAGCTTAATCTGCAATGGGGCGATCAACAAATACAATGCTATGGCATCAATTCCTTTCCTGAAAACTATAAAGCCTTCGTACATGAAGTAAGTACTTTATTTGGTGAAAAAGATCACTGGGTGTTTGAGTAATATTTTTAAGCGCTCATTTTTGACCACAAATATTATTTGAGATGCTTTTTATATTGTGCACTTGTCGGCATTGCTGAACATATTCTCACTCGGGTATTTATAGAAGATAAAGCCAAGGATATAATCTTTGAATTCGTCGGCGCTCATTTTTCCACGTAAAGTATCGTCGATATTCCAGAGTTTCTGTTCGAGCTTTTGCTTGTCGGTCATGTATAGTTATCCGTGAAGATTAATTTTTATGGTTCTTTCTAAAAAAGCGTGGGCAGCTAAAGTATTATACTGTAGCAAAAAAATAAAAGTACAACATTATGATGCAGAAATTATTTG
>TARA_R110002049_G_scaffold44333_2_pt1 | contig 17409 bp, 17 predicted proteins | sample TARA_R110002049 | Tara Oceans TARA_R110002049 (sample SAMEA4396941) | marine metagenome | biome: Polar Biome; feature: [SRF] surface water layer (ENVO:00010504); material: water (ENVO:00002006), including particulate matter (ENVO:01000060) such as... | depth 5 m | reverse complement strand
GGCTGTAACGGCAAAGTTTCCAAGGAGAAGCCACGATGGCAACTGAAACAACAAGCGACGGACTGGCCGATGCGACCGGCGTTGCGACCCATGCTGCCGACACACCGGGCATGCCGCAACTGAACTTCGACCACTGGGGCAACCAGATCTTCTGGCTGATCCTGGCGTTGATCGCGACCTATCTGATCCTGTCGCGCGTGGCTCTGCCGCGCATTGGTGCCATTCTGGCCGAACGCCAAGGCACCATCACAAACGATATCGCCGCTGCCGAAGATCTCAAGGCAAAGGCGTTGGAGGCGGAGGCCGCCTATGACAAGGCGCTGGTTGATGCCCGCGCCGAGGCCCACGCGATTGTGGCACAGGCCAAGGCAGACATGCAGGCCGATCTTGACGTAGAGATCGCCAGGGCAGATGCCGAGATTGCAGCGCAGGTTGCGGAATCGGAAAAAGCCATTGCAGAAATCCGCGACGGGGCAATGGACAGCGTGAAAATCGTTGCCAAGGACACCGCCAAGGAATTGATAACGGCGCTCGGCGGTAAGGCCGATGCCAAAACAGTAACCGCAGCCGTCACTGCACGGATGAAAGGATAAGCCATGAAGAATTCCATGCGTCTGAGCCTTTCGACCACGCTGGCTGCTGTTATGGCGTCGCCCGCCCTCGCGGCAAGCGGCCCGTTCTTTTCGCTCAAAAACACCGATTTCGTGGTGTTGCTGGCGTTCATTCTGTTCATCGCGGTCTTGTTCTATTTCAAGGTGCCGTCGCTGATCGGTGGAATGCTGGACAAACGTGCCGATGGCATCAAGACCGAGCTGGAAGAGGCCCGCGCCCTGCGTGAAGAAGCGCAATCGCTGCTGGCCAGCTACGAGCGTAAGCAAAAAGAAGTGCAGGATCAGGCAGACCGGATCGTCACCGCCGCCAAGGAAGAGGCCCGTGTGGCCGCTGAACAGGCGCGTGTTGATCTGGCCAAATCCCTGGACCGCCGTATGGCGGGCGCCAAGGAACAGATCGGCTCGGCTCAGGCTGCTGCCGTGAAGGAAGTGCGTGATCAGGCGGTGATGATTGCCGTGGCCGCTGCCCGCGACGTGATCGCCAAGCAGATGACCGCTGCGGACAGCAACAAGCTGATCGAAGACGGTATTGCACAGGTTGACGCCAAGCTGCACTAAGCGGCACTGGCAGATATATCAAAAGGCCCCGGTGTTTATCGGGGCCTTTCGTGTTTGTGGGGCGGGCGACCGCGATGGGGCCGCTTGCTTTTGGCCGTCGTTTGTATGGTGGGCAAGCTGCGAAATTGTTGCTAGCTATGTCGCGTGCCAGTAACAGGGGATGTCACATGCCCATTTCGATACGTCCCGCCGACACCCGCGATATTCGCGCGATGATCCCCCTCTTGTTGCAAGATGCCGCCGCGCGGGAGGCCCGGAACAACCAGCTGTGGGCCGTTGACCCCCAGGCCGCCGCCCGACTGGACGCCACTCTCACCGCCACTCTGCAAAACGAAACCCCGGCCTTTCGCCAGCACTGGTTGATTGCCGAGGACGCCGGGCGCGTCGTTGGGTTGGCCCATTCCATTCTACTGCCCGTTCCACCGATCTATGCCGGTGAATTCGGCCCGCCTGGGTTGATCATGGAGGATTGCTGTATCGCGCCGGGCGCACCCGATGGCACGCTCGCTGTCCTTGTGCAGGCGGCGCAGGACGATCTGGTGGCCGCAGGTGCCCGTGTGGTTATCGGCGCCTCGGTGCCGGATGGCGTGTTTGCCGCTGAGTACACGGCAAGGGGGTATGAGCCCCTGACACTGTATCTGACGAAATCTGATCTGCGCCGGGCGGCCCCTCAAAGCGACATGCGCGCGGCACAAGCGGCGGATGTGCCGCAGATCGTCGCCGCCAGCGCACGGCACCGCCAGATAATTGCGGATTTGGACGACTTTTGGACAACCCACCCAGACGCGGATGCGCGATTTGGCAGTTGGATGCACAAGAGCCTGACACTGCAAGATCGTGACATGGTCGTGGCCGAGGCCGAAGGCCAGTTGGAAGGCTATGCCATCGCCCAACCGGCGAGCGCGCTACATATTCCGCCCGCCCATGACCCCGCCAAGATCGGGTTTATCGACGATTATTACCATGACGACTATGCCGATCCGGCGGTGCTGGAGCCAGATAGTGCAGGGGCGTCAGGCTTGTTGGCCGCAGCCGAAGGCGCATCGGCCGCGCGCGGCGATGTCGCGGCACTGGTTGTCTGCCCTGCCGCGTGGGACTCCAAGGTCGCTCTGTTGGCTCGGAACGGTTACAGCGTCGCGCAGACCTGGTTCATCCGTCGCTAGTGGCGTTCGGTTTCATGCTGTAGCCGCTGGCGGGCGACGACTTCGTTCCGTTCGGATTGCTGCTGTCCGTGCAGGGCGGCACCGACATAATCAAGGTGCATTTCCACAGCGTCCCGCGCGGCGGCGGGATCGCGGGCCAACAGCGCCGCCATAATGCTGCGGTGCTGATCCAGCAGACTGCTGCGGGTGGTCTTTTGCTTGAACATCACCCGCCGATTATAAAACACTCCGTCGCGCAGCAGGTCGTACATGGATCGCATCATGTGTAACATCACGACGTTGTGGCTCGCCTCGAAGATCGCCATGTGAAATTGCGCGTCCAACTGCCCTTCTTCGTCGGCATCCTTGGCGATATGGGCCTTTTCCATCTTGGCAAATATCGTGGCAATTACCGCCAGATCAGTGTCCGACCCAAGACGCGCTGCGCGTTCGGCGGCCAGCCCCTCCATGTCGCGGCGAAACGACAGGTAATCAAAGACGGCCTCGTCGTGGCGGGCGAACAGATCGGTCAGCGCCGGCGAAAAGGCCGACCCAAGGACGTCAGCGACATAGACACCGGCACCGGGGCGCGCGGCGAGCAGCCCGGCCTCTTGCAACTGCGACAACGCATCGCGCAGCGACGGGCGAGACACCGCAAGCCGTTCGGCCAGTTCACGTTCTGCGGGCAGCCGTTCACCGGGCCTAAGGATGCCGCGCAGGATCAGTTCCTCGATCTGGCGGACCACAGCGTGGGACAGTTTTTCAGGTGCGACAGGGCGAAAGGGCATGGGGTTTCCTTGAATTGGTCAAACAATATGACCGCAGGCGCGGCGCCGCAAACGGTTTTTCCCAAGCAAGGGCGGAAGCCCGCGCCGCGCGCTGCGCGGACCCTTGAGGTTTGTCTGGCAAGGTGAAGGGCAAGTAAGGTTTTGTTAACCATGCCGCCGCAGGATGGTGGGATGTGGCGGTTTGTTGTGATCATGGCTGTGGTTAGTGCGGGCGCGGGGTGTAACACGCCCGGCCCCCATTTTCGCGGTTTGCCTGCAACGCGCGTCACGGTCGAGGGGTCGACCTTTGATGTGCGGGTGCGGGGTGAGTTGGCCGAAGCGATGCGGGTGAACATGCAGTATGCGCCCCGGTTCGGCCCGATACGCGCGCGGGCGGGCAAGGCGATGGCGTTGGTCAGCGGCTGCGAGGTCAGCGAAGTGCGCGGCGATCAGGCCCTGGCCCTTGGGCTGCTGGATTGCGGCACCGGCGCGGTAAAGGCACGGCGTGCACCTGTGGCCATAGACTGCGCCCCCGTGCCTGGCTCGGCCTATCGCTCGCCGCTTGGTCTGGAGGTTGAAATTGACTGCTACACCCAGTAATTCGACAATATGTTGTGGATAACCCGACCTCAGCCCCTTCCCCTTGTGGCTTTTGATTGACTTGAGGGCTATTGGCCCGGCAGGTTTGTGTTCAATCAGGAATCACCGGAGCACTGCGGGTTTTGCGCTTTTCCAAACTCAGACTGACAGGCTTTAAGAGTTTCGTTGACCCCACCGATCTGATCATCGCCGATGGTCTGACCGGCGTTGTGGGGCCAAACGGCTGTGGAAAGTCCAATCTGCTGGAGGCGCTGCGCTGGGTGATGGGCGAAAACCGCCCCACGGCAATGCGCGGCGGCGGCATGGAGGACGTAATCTTTGCCGGGGCGGCGACGCGGCCCGCGCGCAATTTTGCCGAAGTGTCGTTGCATCTGGACAATTCTGAGCGCCTGGCCCCGGCGGGCTTCAATGATCATGACGCTCTGGATATCGTGCGCCGAATAACCCGCGATGTCGGCAGCGCCTACAAGGTGGGCGGTAAGGACGTGCGTGCGCGCGATGTGCAGATGCTGTTTGCCGATGCCTCCACCGGGGCGCACAGCCCGGCGTTGGTACGTCAGGGCCAGATTGCCGAGTTGATCAACGCCAAGCCAAAGAGCCGACGGCGTATTCTGGAAGAAGCGGCGGGTATTTCCGGGCTCTATCAGCGGCGCCATGAGGCCGAGCTGAAGCTGAACGGCGCCGAGGCCAATTTGGCGCGGGTCGATGATGTCGTAGAGCAGCTTGCGGCGCAATTGGCGCAGCTTGCGCGGCAAGCCCGGCAGGCGGCGCGCTACCGCGAAATAGGCGATGCGCTGCGCCGGGGCGAAGGCATGTTGCTACATCGTCGTTGGCGCGAAGCCGATGAGGCGCGGGCCAGGGCCGAGGATGATCTGCGCGGACGGGTGACGGCTGCGGCGCAGGCCGAAAGTGTGGTACGCCAAGTTGCAAAGGGGCGGGCCGAGGCCGAAGATGCGCTGCCTGCGCTGCGCGAGGAGGAGGCGATTGCCGCGGCGGTGTTGCAGCGCCTGACGGTGCAGCGCGACACGCTGAGCGACCAAGAGGCGCGGGCGCAGGCGTTGATCGACACGCTGACCGGGCGGATTGCCCAACTGGCGCGCGACATCGACCGCGAAGGCGGGCTTAACCGGGACGCGGGCGAAACCATCGAGCGGTTGGAATGGGAAGCGCGCGAACTGGCCAAGGCCGGCGACGGCCACGGTGCGGCACTGGAAGCCGCAGCCGAGGCGGCGCGCGAGGCGGCAGCGGTATTGCAAGCCCGCGAGGGTGATCTGGCGCAGCAGACCGAAGATGTGGCCCGACTGGCGGCGCGGCACGGCTCGGCCGAGCGGCTGCTGCTGGACAGCCGTAAGACGATGGAAAAGTCCGAAGCCGAGGCACAGCGCGCACGCGACGCGGTGGCGCAGAGCCGCGCCACGCTTGAGCGGGCGGGCGTTGATTTTGCCCAGGCGCAAAAGGCGGAAGCAGAGGCGGTCACGGCGGCGGCCGCAGCAGATACGGCGCTACTGGCGGCAGAGGAAACCAGGGCCGAGACCCAGACCCGAGAGGCCGATGCCCGCGGTGAACGGTCCGAGGCCGAGGGCGAGATGAATGCACTGCGCGCCGAGGCCGGTGCGCTGGCCAAGCTCGTGGAACGTGACACAGCAGAAGGCGGCCAGATCCTGGACCGGCTTCAGGTGGAGCACGGGTTTGAAAAGGCGCTGGGGGCTGCATTGGCAGATGACCTGCGCGCGCCGGAAGTGGCAGCGGACGGGCCATCCGGCTGGGCGGTGTTGCCTGGCTATGATGTGCCACAGGGCTTGCCCGCCGGTGTCACACCGTTGACACAGCATGTGTCGGTGCCCGAGGTCTTGGAACGCCGGATGAGCCAAATTGGTCTGGTCGACCCGGACGATGGCGGGCGGTTGCAGGCGTTGCTTTTGCCGGGGCAGCGGCTGGTGTCGCTTGAGGGTGATCTGTGGCGCTGGGACGGCTTTCGCGCCTGGGCCGAAGATGCGCCATCGGCGGCGGCCTTGCGATTGCAACAGTTGAACCGGCTGGAAGTGTTGAAGCAATCGTTGGAGCAGGCCACGCAGCGTGCAGTGGGCGCGCGGGACGCGCATGACAGCTTGCAACGGTTGCTGACCGAGCAGGGCGAGGCCGACAAACGTGCCCGCGAGGCGCGGCGTATGGCAGACCGTCAGGTCGCGGATGCCGGTCGGGCGCTGAGCCGGGCAGAGGCAGATCGTAACCTTGCCGAGGGGCGGCTTGAATCGCTAGGGCTTGCGGTAAAGCGTCACGAAGAAGAGGCGATTGCCGCACGCGCGCAAGTGCTGGATGCGGAGCGGACCCTTGCGGGCTTGGGTGATCTGGCGGCAGCGCGGGCAGCGGTGGACGATATCCGCATGACCGTCGAGGCGTCGCGCATCACGATGATGTCGCGGCGGTCGGGCCATGACGAGTTGCGCCGAGAGGGCGAGGCCAGGACCAAACGTGCGCAGGAGGTCACCAAGGAGATCAGCGGCTGGCGGCACCGGTTGGAAACCGCTGAAAAGCGCAGCGCGGAACTGGTGGAGCGCAAGGCGGCATCAGAAGCGGAGCTGAAAGAGGCCAGCGCCGCCCCGGCAGAGATCGCGGCAAAGCGGGACGAATTGAACGGGGCGATTACCACAGCCGAGGCACGCCGCGCGCAGGCGTCCGATGCGCTGTCGGCGGCCGAAGGCGCCCTGCGCGCCGCCGCAGATGCAGAACGAGACGCCGAGCGGCAGGCGTCAGAGGCGCGTGAGGCGCGCGCGCGGGCCGAGGCGCGCAGCGATGCAGCCCGCGAAACCGTGGCCTACGCCGCCGAACGCATCGCCGATGATCAGCAGATGACGCCGAATCAGTTGCTGACGGCCTTGGACATCAACCCCGATCAGATGCCTGCCGCCGACACGTTGGAAGCGGATGTGAACCGGTATAAACGCCAGCGCGACGCCCTGGGTGCCGTGAATCTGCGTGCCGAGGAAGACGCCAAGGAAGTGCAGGCGGAGCACGATAACCTGACGGCTGAAAAAGCCGATCTGGAAGAGGCGATCAAGACCCTGCGCAGCGGTATTGCCAGTCTCAACCGCGAGGGACGCGAACGGCTGCTGACGGCGTTCGAGCAGGTGAATTCCAATTTCTCTATGCTGTTCAAACATCTGTTTGGCGGCGGCGAGGCCAATCTGGTGATGGTGGAAAGCGATGACCCGCTTGAGGCCGGGCTTGAGATCATGTGTCAGCCGCCCGGCAAGAAGCTCAGCACGCTGAGCCTGCTGTCGGGGGGGGAGCAGACGCTGACGGCGATGGCGTTGATCTTTGCCGTGTTCCTGGCGAATCCGGCGCCGATCTGTGTGCTGGACGAGGTCGATGCGCCACTGGATGATGCCAACGTGACGCGGTTCTGTGACCTGCTTGATGAAATGTGCCGCCAGACCGACACCCGGTTCCTGATCATCACCCACCACGCTGTCACCATGGCCCGCATGGATCGGCTGTTTGGGGTAACGATGGCAGAACAGGGTGTCAGCCAGTTGGTATCGGTAGATCTGAAAAAGGCGGAAACGCTCGTCGCCTAGGGTCCTTACTTGGTGGTGCATCCCCCATTCCTGCTCCGCCGGCCCAATAAAACAGGCCTCCCCCGGTGGGACAGGAATGAGGGAGCATCAGACCTGCCGGGCGACCGTCATACCAGATACATCTTCGATGAATGTGACGATGCGGGTTTTGACCGCGTCATCCTTGATTGCGGCGAGGGCGGTAACGATTTCCATGCCTGGGTCATTCTTTGGCGGTGTGTTGGTGTTGTCGTGCAGACCTTCAAAGAAATAAGAGGGCGGCACCTCTAGGATCTGCGCCAATTCGAACAGCCGACTGGCAGCAACGCGATTCGACCCGATCTCGTATTTCTGTATCTGTTGAAACGACAGTGCCAGTTTACGCGCGACATCGGTCTGGGACAAACGGCGTAAGGTTCGGATCTGCTTTAGTTTTCGGCCAACGTGGATATCTACTGGATGTGACATTGTAACAAACCTCTGGTTGAATATACCTCATTCAGCCCCAACAAGCCCTTTCCAATCAATTGGATAGATTTTTTCGTTTTTAGGTAATCTATCATCGGTTGCAGTGTGATTTTTGTTGCAATGGTGGGTGATATATTTACCAATATGGGTATATGAATAAACATATGACGCCAGAGAGTTCAGAACACCCTGTTCGTGAGTCCAAAAATGAAGTGCCGCCTGCGCTTCTATTCGAGATGATGCGCTCTTTCACGACTTTGGCACGCACACTGAATTTAAGTCACGCAGTCAAGGAGCTGGGCAGCACGCGCCAGACCCTGCGACGGCACATTGCCCATTTGGAAGACCTGCGCGGCGCGCCGCTGTTTCACATTGTCGACCGGCACTACCAGTTGACCGACGAGGGGCATCGCGCGTTACCCGATGCCAAGGAACTGATCGCATTGGCCACAGTCTGGCTGCGCGGGCAAAGCGGCACTGTTGGTCAACTGCAAATCCTGAATGCCCGCGTCGGCGATTGGGCCTTTTTTCAGCAGCAAAAACCGATTGGCAGTCTGTGGAACGACGACGCCATCCTGATGCGCGAGACATACCGTGCCTGGTCAATGGCATCCGGGCAGATCGAAAGCCCCCTGATGGCGCATGTCAGGCCGTTTTTGATCGTCTACCGCCATACCGATGCGGGATGGGTCTGTGTCGAATTTGGCGAAAAGTCGGTCTATGTGCATTGGTTCGGGTTAGATTTTGCACGGTCGAGCATAGGACGGCCTATCGCAAGACTGCCCGCGGGTGAAGAATTTGGCCTGCTGATGGACCGGTCATTTCACGAGGTGGAAAGCAATCAATCCGCCCGGCTGGACCATATTTTTACGCGGATGCCGCTGCGCGAATCGGATCGTCTGGTGCCGGTTGCTTACCAAAGGCTAATTCTGGGCGGCTCCTTTCCAGATGGATCGCCTGCCATCCTGTCGCTGATCCAGCCCCTGCAACATGTCGATATCGCTGGGGTCACGGCGAACATGATCCAAGACGCAGAATCCGTTCCGCCCTCTGATTTTGACCCAATAAGTGCGATTTTCGAGAGTATCGGCAAGGAAGGTATCTAGGGCAAATGCAGTTTTTGCGCTTCTGATTCAATTTTAGAGCGTTTTTTTTGAGAATGGATTAACCTTGTGCCAGGCCAGGCACAGGAGACAGCTTCATGACTATTCAATTCCCAAGGGATGCGGCACCATTTATTGCAACCAGCCGCGACATCTTGCGGGCACACGGTATCGAGGTAATTATAGGCAGCGATTTCGATGAATATCGCGAGATCATCGGCGATGAACGAAAAGTTCAGCAGCTCGGATCACCGTTCAACAGTCAGATGCATGAGCTTTCGAGTGCCAATGCGTTTTGGCTGATCGGGCGGAACGCGGACGGCGAGTTGATCCATACGCAAGCCGCCAAGGGAATCAATCTGGGCGGCAAGAATTTAAGCGGGTATCTGCTGCGGCAGTATAAGGCGTTTCCGCCGCCACTTGCCGGCGTTAATCTAGAAAAATCGCGCTATCGTGCGACACCTGGCGCGCATAGAATCCGCGGTCATGTGATCTACCATGGCGAAGTCTGGATGGCGCCAGACGAGAGCCGCTATCGCGGCGTCGGGTTGTCGACCGTGCTGGCCCGTACCGGATTGCTTGAAATCCTGCGCCGGTGGGACCCCGATTATATCTACGGTTTCATGCTGCGCAGTGTCGCCTTTAAAGGCTTTGCCGAGCGGATGGGCTATATGCATAACGAGCCCGGTGCCCTGTTGTGGTCAGTCGATGGCCGCGACGCGCAGATCGAAGCTTTTTTGACCTATCTCAGCCGGGAAGATGCACGGTTCTTGCTTGATATTCCCGTAGAAGATCTTGTAGCCCAAGCGGCGTGATACAAAAAGGGCCGCAGAATACTGCGGCCCTTTTTGCGTAACTCCGGTGCCTTAGCCGATCGCGGCGGCCCTAACGTCGTCGTCGATGAACGGCAGGTACTGCTCAAAGTTGTCCGAGAACATCGTGACCAGCTTGGCCGCCTGGCGGTCGTAGGACTGTGGATTGTCCCAGGTGCGGCGCGGGTCAAGCAGGATGTCAGCGACACCGTTCACTGAGACAGGCACGTCAAAGCCGAAGTTCGGGTCTTTGCGATATTCTACATCTGCCAGACGTCCTTCGAGTGCGGCAGTCAGCAAGGCGCGGGTTGCCTTGATCGGCATCCGCGACCCGGTGCCGTGGGCCCCGCCGGTCCAGCCCGTGTTAACCAGCCAGCAGGTTGCGCCATGCTGGGCGATCTTTTCACGCAGCAGGTTGCCATAGACTTCTGGGCGGCGCGGCATGAAAGGCGCACCAAAGCAGGTGGAGAACGTAGGCTCAGGCTCTGTCACGCCGCGTTCTGTACCCGCCACCTTGGAGGTGAAACCGGACAGGAAGTGATACATAGCCTGCGCCGGGCTGAGACGTGCAATCGGGGGCAGCACGCCAAAGGCATCGCAGGTCAGCATGATGATGTTCTTGGGGTGGCCGCCGACGGCCTTGGCAGATGCGTTCGAGATATAGTGCAGCGGATAGGCCGCACGCATGTTGGCCGTCAGAGAATCATCGTCGAAATCCAGCTCTAAAGTGTCTGGATCAAAGACCATGTTTTCGATCACGGTGCCAAATTTGGACGTGGTGGCATAGATCTCTGGTTCGGCCTCGGGCGACAGGTTGATCGTTTTGGCATAGCAGCCACCCTCAAAGTTGAAGGTGCCGTTGTTGGACCAGCCGTGTTCATCATCGCCAATCAGCGTGCGTTCAGGATCAGCCGATAGCGTTGTCTTACCGGTGCCCGACAGGCCAAAGAACACGGCTGTGTCGACTGGGTTGCCGGTGGCATGGTTGGCCGAGCAATGCATCGGCATGATGCCTTTTTCGGGAAGCAGGTAGTTCAGCAGGGTAAAGACCGATTTCTTGTTCTCGCCCGCGTATTCTGTGCCGCCGATCAGGATCATCTTACGGTCAAAGTTCATCGCGATAACGGTGTCAGACCGGCAATCGTGTTTCTTTGGGTCCGCCTTGAAGCTGGGGCAGTTAATAACCGTGAAGTCGGCGGTAAAGTCGTCCAGTGCGTCCCGATCAGGGCGGCGCAGCATGGTGCGGATGAACAGCCCATGCCAGGCCAGTTCGGTGACCATACGCACGTTAATCGCATGTTTGGGGTCGGCGCCGCCCACCAGATCTTGCACGAAATAGTCGCGGCCCTGCATGTGGGCGATCATATCGGTATAGAGCGCGTCAAACCCTTCGGGTGACATCGCGGCGTTGTTTTCCCACCAGATCGTGTCGGCAACGCTGTCGGTTTTGACCACGTGCTTGTCCTTGGGCGACCGCCCGGTGAACTTTCCCGTGGTGACGAGGAACGCCCCGCCACGCCCCAGGGTGCCTTCGTCACGGGCCAGAGCGGCCTGAACCAGCGCAGGTTCCATCTGGTTGTAATAGACATCGCCCAGCCCGGTGATCTGCTGATCTTCTAGGCGGAACTGCGGGTTTACCCGTCCAAATGTCATGTAATGTCTCCTGTAGCTGCGCGTCAGGTGGCGCAAATCTTGCTTGACCGGGCTTAACATACCCTGGGCTGCGAAGGCCTTGCTTGGCCTCTTAACACGATGTTTTCCCTGATGAACAGGCAGCTTTGTCGCAGTTAGCGCCACCATCGACATGTTTGCGCCGAAGGTTCGAAAACCCGCCGAGAAGTTGTGCGCCCTTCACGCAGGCGCTGCAGCGAAAGTGCGGCAATTTAGCCATTCCTAACCAAATTGTGGCGAAATTGGAGCGCCGAGGTGGCCTGATTCGCAGTTAAGGATTGATTCGTTTGGCGAAATTGTTGATCACTGTCCCTAAAAACTAGCAATGTTTTGAGCAGCATAAGGAAACAGGCAATGTCGAAGATCGCATTGGTAGACGATGACAGGAACATCCTGACATCCGTCTCGATGACCCTCGAAGCCGAAGGTTTCGAAGTGGAAACCTATAATGACGGGCAGGCCGCACTGGACGCCTTTAACAAGAAACTCCCCGATATGGCCGTGCTGGACATCAAGATGCCGCGCATGGACGGGATGGACCTGTTGCAGCGTCTGCGCCAGAAATCGGCGATGCCGGTGATCTTTCTGACCTCCAAGGATGACGAGATCGACGAGGTGTTGGGCCTGCGCATGGGGGCGGACGACTACGTCAAGAAACCCTTTAGCCAGCGCCTGCTGGTCGAACGTATCCGCGCGCTGTTGCGCCGTCAGGATGCGGTCGCCACGGACGAGGTCGGCGATACCGAAGAAACCAAGGTGATGGAGCGTGGCGAGTTGCGGATGGACCCGCTGCGCCATGCGGTCAGCTGGAAGGGCAAGGACGTGTCGCTTACTGTGACCGAATTTCTGCTGCTTCAGGCGCTGGCGCAACGCCCCGGTTTCGTAAAGTCGCGCGATCAGCTGATGGACGTCGCCTATGACGATCAGGTCTATGTCGATGACCGCACGATCGACAGCCACATCAAACGTCTGCGCAAGAAGATGCGCACCGCCGATGACGAATTCTCGGCGATTGAGACGCTTTATGGTATTGGTTACAGATATAACGAAGAGTGATCTAAGGCTCATGGCCTTGGCCGAAAGGAACTTTGTGCGGGATATGGCCTCTTCCAGTCGTGATGGGGATGTGGTGCTGGGCGACGATTGGGTCGCCCCGGACAGCGCCGCGCCAGATGAAATCAGGGTGCACCGGGAACGGCGCGGCCTGTTTTCTTTGCGCGCGTCGCCGCTGACCCGCAAGATCATCACCTTCAACCTGATTGCGTTGAATGTGCTGGTTGCCGGCATCTTGTACCTCAATTCCTCGCGCGACAGCCTTGCGGTGCAACGCGCCGCATCGCTGGTGTCCGAAGCCGAACTGATCGCAGATGTCATCGAAGCGCAGTTGCCGTCGGGCGCGCCGGTCAATCTGGCCACTGGCGACGGTGTGGATGTCGCCGAAACGCTGCTAGGGCTGGACCTGCGCAGCGGTATCGAAGTGTATGTTTACGATCCGGCAGAAACGCTGGTGGGGCGGTCGGTTGGCAATCTGACCCTGCAAAACACCCTCACACCGCAATCGGATGGCGGTCGCACCCTTTTGACTGACGGGTTGAATTGGGTCTGGGGCAAGGTATCGTCGCCCTTTGGCGCATCTGACACTTTGCCCTCGCTGCCGGTCGAAGAGCAGTTGCGCGCCCTTGTGGCCCAAAGCCTGAGCAGTGGCACCCAGATCGAAGACAATCTGGACGCCGATGGCGGCACTTTGTTCAGTGTTGTGACGCCGATCATGCAGGGCGGCACCGCCGTGGGCGCGGTGGCCATCGCCAGTGCCGCAGGCGAGATCGACAAATTGGTGCGCAGCGAACGTGAACGCGTCTTGCAGATGTTCGTCATCGCCACGCTGGTCTCCATCGGGCTCAGCCTTGTTCTGGCCTCTACCATCGCCAACCCGCTGGCCGATCTATCTGCTGCTGCCGAGCTCGGCCGCGACAAGGACGCCCGCAAGATGAACCCCGGCCGCATCCGCATCCCCGATCTGACCGCGCGGCCTGACGAAATTGGCCGCCTGTCCGGCGCGCTGCGCGGTATGGTATCGGCGCTTTACAACCGTATCGACGGCAACGAACAATTTGCCGCGGACGTTGCGCATGAGATCAAGAATCCGCTGGCGTCACTGCGGTCTGCGGTTGGTACTTTGCGGATGATCAAACGCGAAGACCAGCGTGACAAGCTGCTTGACGTGATCGAACATGACGTACGGCGGTTGGACCGTCTGGTCAGCGATATCTCCAACGCATCACGTCTCGATTCCGAGCTGGTCAAAGAGGAAGAAGAACCCTTCGATCTGCTGCAAATGCTGGGCAACCTGGGGCAGTACCTGGGCGAAGACGCCAAATCCAAGGGCATAGATTTCATCACGGATCTGCCGGCCAATCCAATCACCGTTCACGGATTAGAGGCGCGGCTGGCGCAGGTGTTCGTCAACCTGATTACCAATGCGATTTCCTTTTGCGAAGATGGCGACGCCATCCGGGTCTGGGCGCGAAAGCGGGCCAACCGCGTTCTGATCGTCGTCGAAGACACCGGTCCGGGCATTCCCGAACAGGCGCTTGGCAAGATTTTCAAACGCTTTTATTCGCAACGCCCGGACGAACATTTCGGCAATAACTCCGGCCTGGGGCTGGCGATTTCCAAACAGATCGTCGAGGCGCATGGCGGGGTGATATGGGCCGAGAACATTCGCCCGACCGAGGCCGATATCACGTCCGAGCCGCTGGGTGCGCGCTTTGTCGTCGGCCTGCCGACCTGAGGTGCGCCGCCGAGCCGCGCAATGACGTCGAACGTTGAAATAGTGCATGCCAGTTGCGTGGCCATCGCCGGTCGCGGCGTGCTGATCCTCGGGCCCTCCGGCGCGGGAAAATCGACCTTGGCGTTGCAGCTGATTGCGCTAGGGGCGACGTTGGTGGCCGATGACCGTACCGAGGTAATGCACCAGGCTGGCGCGGTGATTGCTACCGTCCCAAGCGCGATCAAGGGCCTGATCGAAGCGCGCGGCGTCGGGCTGATCAAGCTGCCGGATCACGGCGCTGTGCAACTGGCATTGGTGGTGGACCTTAGCCAGACCGAAACGCAGCGTTTGCCGGACCCGCATGTGCACCTGCTTCAAGGCGTGGCGTTGCCGTGTCTTCACAAATGCGATACCGCTCATTTTCCATCGGCGATCACTCTCTACATGTCTAGCGACATGGGCGTAAAAATATGACAGATACCGCACTTCCGATCGACAGCGCGCGCCGCCGCTTTGTCTTTGTCACCGGCCCATCGGGCGCCGGACGGTCTTCTGCGCTTAACGTGCTGGAGGATGCAGGGTTTGAGACCATCGACAACCTGCCGTTGCGGCTGATCCCCGCGCTGCTGGCCAGCCCCGGCACGATGCGTCCGCTGGCTTTGGGCATCGACGCGCGCAACCGTGACTTTACCACCAACGCGGTGTTGGATTTGCTGGGCCAATTGTCTGCCGATCCGACAATGCAGGTCGAACTGCTGTATCTTGACTGCTCGACCGACGTGCTGCTGCGGCGGTTTTCGGAAACGCGGCGACGTCACCCGCTGGCCCCGGCGGACCGCGCCGCCGAAGGCATCCGCCTCGAGCAGGATTTGCTGCTCCCGATCCGCGCCCGCGCTGACGTGCTGATCGACACATCAAGCCTGAACGTCCATGAATTGCGCGCCGAGGTCGACCAATGGTTTGCGCCCGGCGGACAACGGCAGCTCAGCGTCTCGGTGCAAAGCTTTTCCTACAAACGCGGCCTGCCGCGCAGCGTGGACATCGTGCACGACTGCCGCTTCCTGCGAAATCCCTATTGGGAACCGAGCCTGCGGGCCCTCAACGGCCGCGATGCCGCGGTAGCGGCCCATGTGGCCGGCGACCCGCGGTTCGCCGATTTTGCGCAAAAGGTGCTGGAACTGAGCCTGCTGCTGCTGCCAGCCTTCCGCGAAGAGGGCAAATCGTATATTTCAATTGCCTTTGGCTGTACCGGCGGACAACACCGTTCGGTGACGCTGGCGGAACATCATGCTTTGCGCCTTGCAGAGCAGGGGTGGCAGGTGTCAATTAGGCACCGGGAGCTGGATCGCCAGCAGTCTGTAGAGGCAAAGACGTGATTGGAATTGTGATCGTTGCACATGGTGGGTTGGCGCAAGAGTATCTTGCCGCCATCGAACATGTCGTGGGGTCGCAGTTTGGCGTGCGCGCCATCGCCATCGAGGCCAACCACGACCGTGCCGCCAAGGAACGCGAGATTTGCTTGGCCGCCAATGAGGTGGACCAGGGCGCGGGTGTGGTGGTTGTGACCGATCTGTTCGGCGGCTCGCCCTCGAACCTCAGCTTGCTGGCCTGCCGGCCCGAGAATCGCCGCATCATCTATGGTGCCAACTTGCCCATGCTGATCAAACTGGCCAAATCCCGCCAGATGGATGTCCCGGATGCCGTGCGTGCGGCGCTGGAAGCGGGTAAAAAGTATATCGACAGCCAGAACGTCAGTGCCGGTTAAGGAAATCCCAGACACATGCCCGAATTTTCTCTTAAGATCGTAAACGAAAAAGGTCTGCACGCCCGCGCTTCGGCCAAACTGGTCGAGGTCGTCGAAGCATTTGACGCCCGCGCCGAGGTCAGCAAAGGTGGGATGTCGGCCTCTGGTGACAGCATCATGGGGCTTTTGATGTTGGCCGCCGCGCGGGGCAGCACGATTGACGTGCAGACCTCCGGACCCGACGCCGATGCACTGGCCGCCGCCTTGACCGCCCTGGTGGCGGACAAGTTCGGTGAAGGCTTCTGAGGTTAGGACCTTCTAGAATAAGGGATCGCCCATCAAAATGGATGACGCACAGCATATGACAGCACCGCAAACGGCACAGGATGAAGGCACGGTAAGCTTCACCAAATACGACCGTAGCAGCCTGTCCTATGCCTCGACCTTTGATGATCCGGTGAAGGCCGGGATCATCAGCGCGATGGAGCTGTTCACTGGCAAGCTGACCATCTTGCGGTTGATCCGCAAGTTCGAGCGCCGCGGCGCGCCGTCCGGGCAAGCGTTCTGGCGCGCGGCGCTGGATACGATGGGCATAGATTTGACCACCCCGCAGTCCCAGCTTGATCGCATCCCCAAAGAGGGTCCCGTCGTGGTCGTGGCGAACCATCCGCACGGCATGGTCGACGGCATGATCTTTGCCGACCTGATTGGCCGCGTGCGCCCCGATTACCGTATCTTGACGCGGTCCCTGCTGACCTCAATCGACGAGGTCGCTGGCAGTTACATGATCCCGGTGCCGTTTCCGCATGATCCCGATGCGCAGCGCAAGGGCGTTGAAATGCGGGCCAACGCGATGGGGCACCTCAAAAACGGCGGCGTTGTGGCGCTGTTCCCCTCGGGTGTGGTGGCCACGTCCGAGACCTATTTCGGCCCCGCCGTCGAAGCGGAGTGGAATGTATTTACCGCCAAGATGATCCGCCGCTCAGGCGCCACAGTGGTGCCGATGAAATTCCCCGGCCAGAACAGCCGCGCCTATCAGATCGCCAACAAACTCAGTCCGATGTTGCGCCAAGGGCTGCTCCTGCATGAGATCGTGCACGCCTGTAACAAGCCACAGGGGCCGATCGTCGGCCATCCGCTGGACCAGGCCGAGATTGACAAATGGGCCGATGATCCGCGCGGTTTCATGGCCTGGCTGCGCGCGCATACGCTGGCGCTGTCAGACTAGTCGGGACGCACAAGAGCTGATCCCTTCATCCTTTTACAAATACCCTCGGGGGGATCGCGCCGTGGCGCGATGGGGGCAGCGCCCCCATTGGTCAGGTAGGACAGCCCTATCGCCTAGCGTGTCGGCACAGGGGTTTCGCCCCGGTAGTCATAAAATCCGCGTTGCGTCTTGCGGCCCAGCCACCCGGCTTCGACGTATTTGGTCAACAGCGGGCAGGGGCGGTATTTCGTATCGGCCAGCCCGTCGTGCAACACGTTCATGATCGCCAGACAGGTGTCCAGCCCGATGAAATCCGCCAACTCCAACGGTCCCATCGGATGATTGGCACCCAGCTTGAGCGAGCTGTCGATGGACTGCACGTTACCCACCCCTTCATAG
>TARA_R110002049_G_scaffold43524_1_pt1 | contig 17425 bp, 16 predicted proteins | sample TARA_R110002049 | Tara Oceans TARA_R110002049 (sample SAMEA4396941) | marine metagenome | biome: Polar Biome; feature: [SRF] surface water layer (ENVO:00010504); material: water (ENVO:00002006), including particulate matter (ENVO:01000060) such as... | depth 5 m | reverse complement strand
AGTTTCAGTAAACCATCCATTTCCACTAAATTCGTGGTAGAACCATAAAAATTAATTACTTAAAAGTCCGTCTCTTAAGTTATAATGTCAGGTTGAGCATTAACGAGATCAAAATATATTTTGAGCGAAGGTAGCTTACGCAGTAAGTCGAAACCTATAAGATTTATCAATTTTCAAGACCTTTCGACAAGTTTCACTTGCTACTTTCAACGAAAATATATTTTCATTTCAGTAATGCTCAAGGTGACTGGTAATTATACTATTGGCTTTTAACCAAAAAAAGAATCGCACTTCGAGCTCACGTTACTAGTTTAATGTTTTAGAAACAGCCTCAACTTCGTCTAAAACACGCAATAAATTACCGCTCCAAAGCATAGAAATTTCATCTTCAGTATAACCGCGTTTTACTAATTCTAAAGTAACATTAAAGGTTTCCGAAGCATCACTCCAACCCTCAATACCGCCGCCGCCATCAAAATCACTACTTATTCCAACGTGTTTGATCCCTATCTTTTCAACCAAATAATCAATGTGATTAACAAAATCTGAAACATCAACTTTTGGTGGTAAGGTTTCAGAATTTTCTGCTTTCTTATCAGCTATTTGAGCAATATCATTTCTTATTGAATAAAATTTCTCCTTTTCATCATTCTTAAGTTTTTTAAGGTCTTCATATTCATACCAATTGTAACCCAAAGAATCGGCTACTTTTGTTCTGTAATATTTTAGTCGTTCATTTCTAGCATCATATTTTTCAGTATTTAAATAGGCTTGAAACGCTACAGTTTGCACCACACCACCGTTTTCTTTCATAAGCATCAATTGCTCATCATCTAAATTTCTACTGTGATCACATAACGCTCTTGCAGAAGAATGCGATGCTATAATTGGGGCTTTGCTTAATGCAATCATTTGTTTCATGGCCTCTTTTGAAGGGTGCGACACATCAATCATCATACCTAATCTGTTCATCTCTTTTATTACTTCTTTACCCAAATCGCTCAATCCATTATGTAACCAAACATCGTCTTCTTCCCCAGTATTACTATCGGATAACTGACTATGGCCATTATGTGCTAAAGACATATATCGAGCACCGAGGTTATAAAATTTTTCAACATTCTCAATGTCTAAACCAACAGGGTAACCATTTTCAATACCAATCATAGCAACCTTTTTACCAGATTTACTAATACGGCGCACATCATCGGAAGTGGTAGCTAATTCAATAGCATTTGGCGCAATTTCATTTACCAATTTATGAATGGCATCAAACTTAGCCATCGCATTTTCATAAGCTTTTTTATAACCACTATCTGTTAAAGAATCCTGCCCCGTGTAAACAATAAACCAAGCCACGTCCAAACCACCAGCTTTCATTTTAGGCAGGGTGATTTGAGTATCTAAATTTTGTGTATAATTTATAGAATCTGTAAAATTTGCAATATTAATATCGCAGTGGGTATCAAGGGTTATTACACGGTTATGGATTTCTTTTGCTCGATTTAATAATGCATTGGAATCTTCATTTGGTTTAGAATCGTTTTTACAAGCCATAATAGTAATTAGAAAGCATAAGGTTAATTGGGATAGTTTCATTTTTGTTATTTTAAATTCATGTGAAATTACAAAATACTTTACAAACTTTTTAAAATGGCCTGCAAATCATATCTTTATAAAAAAGCAGAAAGTCATGTTAAGAAAAATTAATGTTTTAATTGGTTTACTTGCGCTTTTTGCTGGCTGTAAAAAAGATAAAGATGCTTTTGAAGCGAATTACATTTGGGATTCGAAATATGTTACGGCTACGGCTTATAATTCTTTAGCGTATCAAACAGATTCTGACCCGCATATTACTGCATTTGGTGATAGTTTAAAACCTGGACTTAAATACATTGCGGTTTCTAGGGATTTATTCCGACTAGGTTTAAAACACAATATCCCTGTCAAAATTGAAGGTCTTGACGGGATATATTTAGTTAAAGATAAAATGCATTCGCGTTGGAAAAACAAAATCGATATCTATATGGGTGTTGATGTAAAAGCGGCTAAACTTTGGGGCAGAAAAAAAGTGTGCATCGAATATGGTATTCCTATTCCCGCGAACGAATAAAAGGTATTAAACCCCAGAGCAAGCCCTAGACCATGAAAATCGGCCTAAGGGTCAAGGTATTAAGCCAAAGATCCCGCTAGATACTGAAACAAGTTCAGCAAAAAGCGGGATTAGTTCAACTAACTATTTTGAATTCGGCCTTCGGACTTTTCAAAATAGAGTTTCACTAATAAAATTTATTTAGTTTTTGCTTCCGATAAAATAAAAGGATAAGCGGCTTTTACACGCTGCATTTGTTCTTTTGACAAATCTTCGGGCAATTTATTAAAGGTCTTTTTACTATAAGTTAATCGTAATTCGTAGATTGCTTTGGTTAACTCATCTTGCACTTTTATAAACTCATTGTAAGTCGTGTTCCTGTCGTTTTGTAATGATATAACAGCTTTTTTGGGATTATCAGATGACTTAACAGATTTACTTCCGTTGCAATAATTACAGCTTCCATCAGCATTATTATCTAAAAACTGTTTCGTAATGTCCTTTAATTCTGAAATTTTAATCCTATTATCATCAACCATAATGTCATTATTACCATTAATTACAATACGTAATATATTATTCTCGTGTATATCAATATGACAATTGGTTTCTGGTGGGCATTCGGCTGGCAACTTCCTATTAATACCCTTGTCTTTGGGTATGGCAGCAGTTACTAAAAAGAAAATAAGTAATAAAAATGCAATGTCTGCCATAGACCCCGCATTTACTTCGGGCATTAATTTTGAACGTTTCATCTAATTTTATGATTTTAAGAAAACTGAAAGATGTAATTCGCCATTAAATTCAATTATTAAAACTAAATTTTGGTAATGGCTCATTTCATCTGATTATAGTTTTATATGTTAACGTGAATTGAAATCACAAAAACAATACCATAAAAATTACAGACTGATTAATGGGCATAGCGTTTGGTACCTTGCCAAACCGTTGAATTTGAATGTGTAAAGCTTAGAATTCTACCTCGGGTAAGTAAGTTTTCGTTGGTAATGTTTTCTAAACGTTTTGATAATGTATTGAATGGTTTCATTTTTTTTTGATTGAATTGATACTGAAACATCCCGATAACTATCGGGACAGCACAGGTTGATGAAAGATTTTAAAAGACGTTACGATCTGTAACGTCTTTTTGTGTTCCATTGGTTGCTTTTTGTTTCTGTTAAAGTTCCAGTTAATTGATTGTTGTTTAAGGTTCTCATGATTGATCGTTTTTTGATTAATTAAATTGATTGATTGATTGATTGATTGATGAAATTTGTTTTTTTTAGATGTTAATTATCTATAACGTCTTCTTGTGTTCCATTGGTTACTTTTTGTTTCAGTTAAAGTACCAGATAATTGATTGTTGTTTAAAGTTCTCATAATTGTTTGTTTTTTGATTGTTATATTAGATAGACGACAAGAAATTGAATTTGTTACAGTACTATGTATAACAAAGTAATAAATTAACATATTTTAACTATTTTGAAGTAAAAATGTGGAGAGGTAAAGGGTTATGTATTGGGATTTCTTTCGACAAAATATACTTAGGAATGGTTTTTGTATTAATTTTATCCTAAATAACTACGACTTAGTTGAATGGTTTAATGATAAAAATTATCTTTGATAACGTAATTAAGAACTGATGAAATTTTATTTTTCATTTATTATTTTTTTGACTTTCTCGTTATCTGTGTTTTCACAAATAGATAACAAGAAAACTGCTATATCAATACCTGCCATTGAAAGTGATAAAGATTCTGTTGATACTAAAGTAATATTACCTTCAAAACCTACAAATGATAAAATAAGTCTTCCGCCTTATAAAACACCCCAAGTATCGAATAATCTAAATTTCCCTAAAAAAGAATTTTCCATGTTTCCGCAGGAACAATTTGGAAACCCTGGCGAGCAATACATTAAGCAAATCAATAAAAACATTGCGGATGTAAAATTAACACCCGAAGAGGTTGAACAACGAAATGGAAGTACAACCGATCAGTTTTTAGGAGATTTTAAAAGTGGCGCCAAATTCGTAAATGTTGTTTACCGAGATCATGGCTATACGGATGGTGATATTATCCAGGTTTTGGTTAATGATGATATCATTCATCCACGTGTATATTTAACTGGTGGCTACAAAGGTTTTAAGCTAGATTTACAAAAAGGTATAAATAAGATTGACTTTTTAGCTTTAAACCAAGGCGAGTCTGGGCCCAATACTGCGGAATTTCAAGTTATGGATGATGCCGGTAATTTGGTATCTCACAACCAATGGAATTTGGCTACTGGTGTAAAGGCTACTATTATTATTGTTAAGGAGTAGTTTTAAGAAACAATCCCATCAATCAACTTCAATTCTTCATCAGTAAAATTTAAATTATCTAATGCTTTTACATTTTCCTTTAATTGATTTGCTGAACTTGCTCCAATTAAAACTGAGGCTACTTGCGGTTGTCTTAATATCCAAGCAATAGCCATTTGTGATAATTTTTGTCCGCGTATTTTTGCAATGTCATTAAGTTTTTGAATTTTTTTAATATTACTATTTACGGTTTCCGTATTCAAAAAAATAGAATCTCCACCTGCACGGGAATCTTTAGGAATCCCATTTAAATATTTATCGGTAAGCATGCCTTGGGCTAAAGGCGAAAATGTAATACAACCTACACCATTTTGTTCCAACGTTTCTAAAAGTCCATCTTCAACCCAGCGATCAAACATGGAGTATCTAGCTTGATGTAATATAAAAGGTGTTTTTGATGCTCGTAATAATTCTGCTGCTTGTTGTGTTTCTTCGGGTTGGTAATTAGAAATACCAACATATAAGGCTTTTCCTTGTCTAACAATATCAGCTAGAGTGCCCATAGTTTCTTCCAGAGGGGTATTGGGGTCTGGTCTGTGATGATAAAAAACATCAACATAATCCAAATTCATGCGTTTTAAGCTTTGGTCTAAACTAGACATTAGATATTTCCTGGAACCCCAATCGCCATAAGGGCCATCCCACATACCATAACCCGCTTTTGTGGCAATAAATAGTTCGTCTCTATACGATTTAAAATCAGATTTGAGTATAGTTCCAAAGTTTTCTTCCGCTGAACCCGCAGGAGGGCCATAGTTATTGGCTAAATCAAAATGTGTAATCCCTAAATCAAAAGCACATCTTAAAACATCGCGTGCATTTTCTAAATCATCAACAAATCCGAAATTGTGCCATAAACCTAAGGAGATTGCAGGAAGCAATACACCGCTTTTTCCAGACCTTTTATAGGTCATTTTATTATATCGTTCTTCGGAAGCTTGGTAATTTTTAATAGGCATGATTCAAAATAATTTTTTAAGATTATAAAAATAGAGATTACCATTGTAAAGGGCATATAAATGATTGTTAATTTTTATCGCTTTTAATTTTCATTAAAAATAATCGTCAAAAACCCTTTAAAGGTGTTATTTTTGCACGTCTGTAAATTTAAAATATGTCAAAAAAGATATCAACTCTAGAGTTAGAAGAAAGAAACGAGGGTAAAAATCTATATAGTTACCAAAAAGGTGCTATTGATAAGATATTTACTAGTTTTGAGGAATCTCCGGAGGACTATCATTTGCTATATCAATTACCAACTGGAGGTGGTAAAACAGTTATATTTTCTGAAATTGTAAGACAATATCTTAAGCACCACCAAAAGAAAGTGTTAGTGATGACGCACCGAATTGAATTGTGTAAGCAAACCTCAAATATGCTTACAGAGTTTGGTGTGGTTAATAAGGTTGTTGATAGTAAAGCGGATTTAAGTGATCAAAGTGAATATAGCTGCTTTGTGGCTATGGTTGAAACACTTAATAACCGTTTAAATGATGATAAACTCGATATTTCTGATATTGGTTTAGTTATTATTGATGAAGCCCACTATAACTCATTTACAAAATTATTCAAATTTTTTAGTCAGTCGTTTATTTTAGGAGTTACTGCAACCCCTTTAAGTTCCAGTATGGAATTACCAATGACCGACAATTACAACGAACTTATTGTTGGTGAAAGTATAGAATCTTTAATTGAAAACGGGTTTTTAGCCCGTGCCGAAATGTTTTCGTATAATGTGGGGTTAACCTCTTTAGTTGTTGGGGCAAACGGTGATTATACCGTAAAGTCTTCGGAAGATTTATATACTGCTAACGATATGCTTACTAAGTTGTTACAAGCTTACGAAGAGCGATCCAAAGGCAAGAAAACTTTAATTTTTAATAATGGTATTAATACATCTTTACACGTATATGATACGTTTAGAAGAGCGGGGTATCCTGTGGCACATTTAGATAATACAAATACAAAAAAGGAACGCGCCATGATTTTAAAGTGGTTCAAAAAAACACCTGGTGCAATTTTAACATCGGTTAGTATTTTAACCACTGGATTTGATGAGCCTACCGTTGAAAGTATCATTTTAAACAGGGCAACAAAATCATTAACGCTTTATTATCAAATGATTGGGCGCGGATCTCGTATTTTAAAAGATAAGAAAACATTTCAGGTTATTGATTTAGGAAACAATTTTCATCGCTTCGGACCTTGGGGTGATGATTTGGATTGGCAACGTATTTTCAGATCACCAAATTATTATTTGGATGCTATTTTAAGTGATGAAGATCTTGAAAGTAATTTTAGGTACGAAATGCCCGATGAACTCCGCAAAGAATTTTCAAAATCCAAAGAGGTGTATTTCGATATTCAAAAATGTTATGTGGACTCCATAAGAGCTGGTGAATCTTCAAAGGTGGTTTTAGAGCGTTCCATAGAACAACATGCAAAAATTTGTATTGAAAATAGTGAAGATGTTTATGATGCCTTGGCTTTAGCAAAACAATTGGGTGATGATGTCGATTTTAGAATTGGTAGATATACCAAATGCATTAGTAAAAGCACTTTTAATTTTGTGGAATGGCTAAAAGGCGATTATAAAAAGAAATTAAATTCATTTTTGCGTTCTAATTTTGATGCCATTTTCGAGCAAATCCATGGTTATCCACCAGAAGATTAATCACTTCAAACAATTTATCAGTCATATTATTACAATAGCCTTAAAATAAGGCGTATCTTTGCGTTCTAAATTTTTAAAACTTCGTATTATAAACTATGGCTAAATCACAAGTAACATTTAATAAAATTGAAAAAGAAAAAAAACGCTTAAAGAAAAGAGAAGAAAAGCAAAAGAAGAAAGATGCCCGTAAAGCTGAGAAAGAAGCTAGTGGTTCATCAGGTATTCAATTTGCTTATGTAGATTTCAATGGAAATTTAACCGACACGCCACCAGATCCTGCAATGCGTGAGAAAGTTGAAGCCGAAAGTATAGAATTGGGTATTCCAAAAAAGGAAGACAGGCCAGAAGAGGTGTTTACCGCCAAAGAAGGCAAAGTGTCTTTCTTCGATCATTCTAAAGGATTCGGATTTATCATTGATAGTATAAATCAAGAAAAATATTTTGTACATGTTAGTGGTTTACTCGAAGATATTGAAGAAAACGACAAAGTTACTTATGAGTTAGAGCGCGGGCAAAAAGGTATGAATGCCGTTCGTGTTAAAAAGATTTAAATTCTTTTAATATTTAGTTTTTCAACTTTCACAAGCCTTTATTTTTAATAAATGGGTGTATCTCGCAAAACAATTACTATAGCGTTAGCATTTTTTGCTATTTATGTAATTTGGGGTTCTACTTATCTTCTTAATAAAATAGCGGTTACCGAATTACCTCCATTTAAATTAGCGTCCATACGGTTTGTTACTGCAGGTATTCTAATTTTTATTATTGCGAAAATTTTAAAAGTTAGTATTTCCATAACAAGAAATCAACTTAAAAACACCATAATTGCTGGTTTTTTGTTTTTAACCTTTGGTAATGGCGTCGTGGTATGGGCACTAAAGTATGTAGATAGCGGTTTTGCTGCTTTGGAAATTTCTGCGCAACCTTTAGTGGTTCTTATACTCATGCGAATTCTTCAGGGTAAAAAGATTTCAGCCATGTCCTATGTTGGCGTATTTTTAGGGTTTATAGGTATTTTTCTTTTAGTAAGCCAAAAGCAACTTATAAGTCAGGAAGGTCAAATTACGGGTATGATCATGATTTTTGTCTGTATGATAAGTTGGGCTTATGGTAGTCTATTTGTTGGAAAAGCAGATTTGCCTAAAAACTATTTTGTAAATACCGGTTATCAAATGCTAACAGGAGGAATCATGTTGGCTATAGCAAGTTTGTGCTTTGGTGAAACTTGGACTATGCCCTCAGCATGGAGTGCAGATGTACAATGGTCAATGCTAGCGCTTATTATTTTCGGAAGCATTATCGCATTTACTGCCTTTAACTATTTACTTAAAGCCGTTTCTCCAGAAAAAGTAGCAACCTCTACTTATGTTAATCCTATAATTGCTTTAATTTTAGGCTGGTGGATACTAAATGAAACCATCACGCTTCAATCTATAATAGCTGCTGTCATTTTACTTACAGGAGTTTATTTTATTAATTCGAAACGAAAATTTAAACCTCGAGGTATTGGACGTTAAAAGTGCTATAAAGTTTATGGTGATTAGCACATTGGCTTTTGCTTGTATGAATGCCACTGTAAAATACTTAAATGATGTCAGTCCTTTTCAAATTGTATTTTTTAGATCTGCCAGTTCTTTGGTTTTTACATTTAGTTTTCTGTTAAAGAATAAAATTCCGATTATTGGAAGTAATAATAAATTATTGATTTTAAGAGGATTAGTAGGTGTTACTTCAATGACTTTCTTCTTTATGTCCATCAAATACTTATCGGTTGGCACTGCGGTTTCATTACGTTATATAGCACCCATTTTTGCTGCTATTTTCGCCGTTATTTTATTAAAAGAAAGAATAAAAGCGGTACAATGGCTTTTCTTTTTAATGGCTTTTGCTGGCGTTATTATTTTGAAGGGATTTGATAAGGAATTAGATTCTTACGGTTTATTCTTAGTGTTATTGGCAGCTCTTTTTAGTGGTTTGGTTTACATCATCATCAGCAAAATAGGTAAAAGTGAACATCCTGTTGTGGTTGTAAACTATTTTATGATTATTGCTACAATAGTTGGTGGGGTGCTTTCTATTAACAACTGGGTAAATCCTATTGGTATGGAATGGTTGTTGCTATTTCTTCTCGGTGTTTTTGGCTATTTCGGACAGGTATATATGACTAAGGCTTTCCAAACAGCTTCAACAAACCAAGTAGCACCGCTAAAATATATTGAGGTTATTTTTACAGTGCTATTCGGCTTATTTATTTTTAATGAGATTTACACACTTTGGAGTTTACTTGGTATTATGCTCATTATAGGAGGCTTAATTTTAAATGTTTTGTATAAAGCCAGATATAATAGTTAGAAGCCCTCACGTATTTTGATAAAACTACAATATCTTCGTATTTTTGGCATCCTTAATAATATTAGTTTAGGCACTTATGACATTCAAAAAACGCATCAATAGCATCAGAAGAAAACTGATGAACAGCATTACTAAAAATGTTGGCAGTTCTTATTCTGAGCCAAAAATTGGTGACTTCAAGATTGATGATATCAAAAAGGTTTTAATAATTCGTCCTAATCACCGATTGGGAAATCAATTACTATTAACGCCTATTGTACAAGAAGTTATAAATACGTTCCCTAATTGCGAAGTCGATTTATTCGTTAAGGGCGGTGTCGCTTTCCCTGTGTTCGAGAACTATAAACAGGTTCATAAAATTATTCAACTCCCCAAAAAACCTTTTAGTAATCTGTTTGAATATGCTAAAAATTGGTTTTCAATAAAAAACAAAAAGTATGATTTGGTAATTAATGGCGATAAAAATTCATCTTCAGGGAGGTTGCTAACTCAAATAGCTAGCGCAAAGATTAAAGTTTTTGGAGAATCATATAAAGAGCTTGAAAACACCTATCAAGATTACAAGCACATTTCAAAAGCACCTGTTTACAATTTAAGACACTATTTAAGCAAATTAGGGTTCCATAAAAATGAAAGTGAAGTGCCTCTTTTGGATATTAAACTCAGTGATAAAGAAATTTCTAACGGAAAGAAAATTTTAGATGATATTATTAAAAATGATAAAAAAACCATTTGTATTTACACTAATGCAACGGGAGAAAAGTGTTATTCAGAAGATTGGTGGGAAACTTTTTATTCACGTTTATTAAAAGAATATCCCGATTATAATATTATTGAAATGTTACCTATTGAAAATATGTCGAAAATCAATTTTAAAGCACCCCATTTTTATAGTAAGGATATCAGGGAAATGGGCGCTATTATTAAAAACACTTCCATATTTATTGCCGCAGATAATGGCGTAATGCATTTAGCCAGTGCCGCATTAACGCCCACTGTGGGATTCTTTTCGGTTACCAACGAAAATGTTTATGCGCCTTATGGAAATGGGAGTATAGCTTTAAATACTAACAAAACGGATATAGAATACTGGATAAATTCTATTAATAAAATTCTTAAATAGACCCATAGTTTACCTTTATCAAGGGGTCTTCTTTATGCCATTTTATTGTTTTATATTTAAGGGAGTTTAAAAATTAAACAATGAGTAAACAAGCATTATTACAACCTTATAAAAGCAAAAACCTAAACCTTAAAAATCGTGTAATTATGGCACCTATGACTAGAAGTAGGGCCGATAATGAAGCACACAAGCCAACAGATGACTTACACGGTCTTTATTACGAGCAACGTGCGTCTGCAGGTTTAATCATCACGGAAGGATCGCAAGTATCAAAAAAAGCTGTAGGTTACATTAATACACCGGGCATCTATTCTGATGAACAAGTAGAAGGCTGGAAAAAAGTAACAAAGCGTGTTCACGATGAAGGTGGAAAAATATTTATCCAATTATGGCACGTAGGCCGCATGTCGCATCCCGATTTTTATGGTGGCGATCTGCCATTGTCAGCATCTGATATCAACCCGAATGCAAAATCATATACACCTAGTGGTTTTAAGGAAACCGTTGCACCAAAAGCGATGACCAAGTCTGATATTGAAGACACTATAAACGATTTTAAAAACGCTACAAAAAATGCGATGGATGCAGGATTTGATGGGGTGGAAATTCATTCTTCAAATGGCTATTTATTTCATCAATTTTTTAACGGAACTTCTAATCATAGAGCCGATGAGTATGGTGGCAGTATTGAAAATAAAGCACGATTCTTTTTTGAGGTACTTGATGCCATAAAAGAAGTGATTCCAGAAGAAAAAATAGGAGCAAGGTTTAATCCCTCTTTAGATGGTATTTTCGGAATGACTATGGATGAAGAAACCATTCCAACCTTTGAATACATTATTAAAAAGTTAAATGATTATAATTTAGCTTACATTCATTTATCAGAACCGTTTAATGATGTGTCAGACATTCCGTATGCTATTACAGAAATAGCTAAACATTTTAGACCGCTTTACGACGGAACCTTAATGATTAATGCAGGATTTACCCAAGAAACAGGAAACAAGGTCATAGCCGATGGTGATGCCGATTTGGTTTCATTCGGAAAACTTTATGTTTCAAATCCGGATTTAGTGGAACGTTTTGAAAATGATATAGAATTGGCAGAATGGGACGAAGATACTTTTTATACAACTGGTAAAAAAGGTTATACGGATTACCCAAAAGTCACAAATAAACAATTAGCATAATTAAATTATGAAAACACAATTTAAAATTAAATTACTTATTCTTACAACGCTTTTAGTCGGGCTAACATCTTGTAAAGAAAAGCCAAAAGAAAAAGTTGAGGATGTTATTACAAACGAAATTAATATTGAAGGAACGGAAGTTACTTACAGTACGGATAGCACACAAATGAAAGGCTACATAGTTTATGATAAAAACATAGAGGCCAAACGCCCAGGTATTATTGTAGTTCACGAATGGTGGGGACATAATGATTACACCCGAAAACGCACTGATATGTTAGCAGAGTTAGGGTACACAGCCATTGCAATCGATATGTATGGTGATGGTAAACAAGCTGCACATCCAGAAGATGCGGGTAAATTTTCTAGCATGGTGATGCAAAATATCGATGTTGCCAAAGCCCGCTTTGATGCTGCTTTGGAACTGTTAAAAAACCATCCATCGGTCAATAGTGAAGACATTGCAGCTATTGGATATTGTTTTGGAGGAAGTGTGGTTTTAACTATGGCGAATGCGGGTGAAGATTTAGATGCTGTTGCTGCTTTTCATAGTGGTGTTCAATTGCCAATTATGCCAAATGATAAACTGAAAGCAAAAGTATTGGTCGCCAATGGTGCAGATGATCCTTTTATTTCAGAAGAATCAATTATTGCTTTTAAAAGTGCTATGGATAGCATTAACGCCGATTACGAATATATAGCATACCCTGGAGCAAAACATGCCTATACAAATAAAGGCGCTACTGCTTTAGGCGAAAAATTTAACTTACCTTTGGAATACAATGCTGAAGCAGATGCAAAATCATGGGAAGCATTAAAAACATTATTAACTGAAACATTTAAAAAATAGAACATTATGAAATTTACAAGAAAAGCCAGTGCCCAATGGAACGGAAGCGGTAAAGATGGAAAAGGAAATCTAACTACGGCAAGTAAAGTACTTGAAAAAACAAACTATTCTTTTCACACGCGTTTTGAAGATGGTAAAAAGGGTACAAACCCAGAAGAATTAATTGGTGCAGCCCATGCAGGCTGTTTCGCTATGCAATTGAGTTTTTTATTAAACGAAGAAGGTTTTACCGCAAATACTCTAGATGTTAATGCCACTGTAACCTTTGAAGACGGAAGTATTACACAAATTGATTTAAATTTAAAAGGAGATGTGCCGAATATTGAAGATGAAAAATTTAAGGAAATTGCTCATAAAGCAAAAGAAGTCTGCCCTATATCGAAGCTTTTGAATGCTAAAATCCAATTAAAAATAGAGTAGTAAATATTTACTAATTAAAACAATGTTAATAATTATAGTTTGACATATTGTTTCGCCCCAAATCTTTAATACCTACTTAATTACAATCCTATTAAATTTAAATATTTATCAGCGTTGACCTGAAAACTCCATGGCTTCTCCTTTACCAAATCCGTAGCTAATTCCAAAGGTTACAAAGCGCCCGCGTTTTCTACTATCCAAAGCATAAAAATCTTCTTGTGAAGAAAAGCTTTCATCTATACGTGTTGCAAAAGCATCGCGAACACTTAAATTTAAAATAACCTTTCCTTTCAATATTTTCTTTCTAATACCAAAATCAGCAAAATAACTTTCTGATACTTCACCTTGAATACTAACGTAATTAGAATTATAATTTCCAGACATTTCAAAATCAAAATCTAAAGGCAACTTAAATTTAGAAGTTATACTAGAATTCCATCTATTCCCCTTAAAATCAAAATTTTGAGTTTCAAAAACTCCCGTTCTGTTAAAGTAATTAATATTAAAATCGCCCGTTAAAGTAAACCAGTTTACAGGATTGTATTTGCCATTAGCTTCAAAACCTAAAGTATTGCTGGTTCCTATATTTTCTGGTTGGGAGGTGCTAACATTATTGTCGAAAGTGACAATATTTTCTACAACATCAGTTGTATAACGATTGTATAAACTAAAATTTAGGGATGCCTGTTTTATTTTATGAATGCTGGTAATTTCATAAGAATCTGTGTATTCAGGTTGTAAATTTGGATTACCTCTAGAAATATTGAAATTATTTCTAATGTTATTAAAAGGATTTAATTGTCTTAATCCTGGTCTGTTTATTCTTCTTGAATACCCTGCCTGTACCGAAAAATCACCTGAAATTTTATATGATGAATGTATGCTGGGGAATAAATCTGTATAGGTGCTAGTATTGGATACGTTTGTAGTTCTTAACAAGGTATTTATGTTCGTATTTTCAACTCTAAGGCCAATTTTTAAACCCCAGATATCACCTTCATAAGCTAAGGTATTGTAAAACGCCAATACCTTTTGGTTAAAATCAAACACATTAGTTAAATCTGGGTTTGTTACCCAAATATCATTAATAAAATTACTGACTTCAAAATCATTAGACACATTATTAATAGCGTATTGCGAGCCCGTTTCTAACGTGTATTTTTCTAAAAAAGGATGCGTGTAATCCAATTTAAACGTGTAATCTTCTAAGGAATAATCTGTACGGGTTTCTTGTAAAATATTGGGTTCATCGCCTGTAACTGTTGTGTTTTCAAAAACAGAAGATTGGTCTTTTGCAAAACTACTGCCTAGGGCACTAAATAATAAATCTTGATCTTCATGACGCTTAAAATCCTTTTTATACTGCAATTCATACCTTATTTTGGGGTTGGTAGCTTCTGTTTTTTGGTTTCTTATCCAACTATCGGTTACATTATTTTCATCAAACAACCTATTAAAATTGGCATTGGAGGTTTGGTCCTCAACTTCGTAGGCATAAGAACCGGAAAGTGTAATAACACTGGTATCGTTTATATAATAATCTGAACCTAAAAGGATGCTACTAAATTTTTCGTCAAAATTGCTCCGTTCGTTACTTGTAATGGTTGTATCGTTAAGAATATCACGGTTTATACTTCTCCTTATATCCTTAAATGTTCGTAAACCAGCCCCGATTTGACTAAATAGATTGAATTTTTCGGTACGTTTATTTATACTTAAACCAAAGCTATTGCTATTGGGTACACCAACATTTAAACTGGCAGAACCATTTAAACCCCGCTTTTCAGATTTTTTTATAATAATATTGATGATTCCCGCAGTACCTTCGGCATCATATTTGGCAGATGGATTGGTAATCACTTCAATTCTATCAATCATATCCGCGGTAATGGTTCCTAAGGCATTTCCATCAGCCGAGGCTAAAACCGAAGGCTTTCCATTTATTAATATTTGAACGCCTTGACTTCCGCGTAAGCTAACCACACCTTCAATACTCACGTTAACCGAAGGCACATTATTTAAAACTTCCAATGCACTAGCACCTGTGGAACTTAAATCGCTACCTACATTAAAAATACGTTTATCCAGCTTAAATTCGGTTTGGGATTTTTCGGCACGAACAATAACTTCACCTAATGCTTGTAAATCTTCGGATAATACAACCACTTTTAAATCCACAGTATTTTTAGAAATGCTAAAAGTTTTAAAGGTTTTGGTCGTATAGCCTATATAACTAATTTCTATATAAAAATTTTCAGCATCTGTGTTTACAGCAAAATGGCCTTCCATATTTGAAACTGTTCCTGTAATTGGGGTATTGGTAGATTTATCAAGTATGGAAATAGTGGCGTATTCTATGGGTTGATTGCTTACAGCATCCATTACTTTTCCTGTAATTTCTATCGTTTTATTTTGGGCATTAAATGGATTCCATAACAATGAGATTAAACTAAAACTGAAAATATAAAGAAATTTATCATTCATAATCTATGATAAGAAAAGCATAACAAATATACTGTCATAGAATCTGCTAGATGTTAAAATTTCTTTAAAAAACAATTGAAAATCTAGTTATGGTCAGGGCAAACGCATTAAAATATTAAGCCACGTCCCGAGCTATCGGGATCTCTAATATTCACTAATTTTTTAAAAATCTTTAGATTTTTATATTCGTGTGATCATTTCTGGATAATCATTTCACGAATTTAAAATGAGCTAAGCGCATTTCATTTATTTGTGCTAATTAGTGTAATTCGTGGCTAAAAATAGGAATGTTGAGTTTAATGCGTTTGCCCTGCTAGTTATGGTTATAAGAAATACACATTCGATTAAAATCGAGTACATTTGCTATTTTCTAGATAGAAATATGCCAAACGCTAATAGATTTTCTCTTATAAATCCCAGTAAATTTTCTTTTTTCTATGGTTATGTTATCCTGGTTATAGGAAGTATTGGCGTTTTAGCAAGTATCCCGGGGCAAACTATTGGCGTTTCCGTATTTACAGACCCTGTAAAAGATGCGCTTGGTTTAACCAGAAACCAATTTAGCAATGCCTATATGCTTGGAACATTATTAAGTTCATTTTTTGTAGCTAGAGCAGGTATCCTTTTTGATAGGTTTGGCGCAAGGTATGTTGCCTTTTTTGCCGCTTTTTTATTGGGTGTCTCTTTGTTACTATCTTCCATTTCAGTTGAAATAAGTGAGACTAGTAAATCCATATTGAATTCTAATTCTTGGATTATTCCCTTTATATTAATGTGTCTCTTGTTTTTTGGCATACGGTTTTGTGGTCAAGGTGTTTTAACTATGTCATCCCGTAACATGTTAATGATGTGGTTTGACAGGAATAGAGGCAAGGTTAATGCCATAAGCAGTATTACTGTATCTTTAGGGTTTTCTAGTGCTCCAATTTTTATAAGTAAATTAATTGATAATAATGGTTGGCAATTGAGTTGGCGAATATTAGCTTTAAGCTTATTTGTTTTTAGCATTTTCATTATTCAATTCTACAGAAACAATCCAGAAGATTTTGGATTAAAACCTGATGGAAATATTAAAAAAACAAAAACAGTTAAAACCCTAAAAGTTGAAACCAACTTCACTTTAAATGAAGCAAAAAAAACACGCGCATTTTGGATGATAGGATTAGCGCTTGCTTTTAATAGTTTTTTTATTACAGGTTTTAGTTTTCACGTGGTTTCCATTTTTGGAAGTCATGATTACTCAAAATCTCAAGCCATTGCTGTTTTCCTGCCAATTTCAATTATTGCCATTTTTGTTTCAACTTTGTGTAATGTTTTGAGTGATTATATACATCATAAAATCTATTTATACATCATGCTTTGTGCTGGTATTCTCGCTTCTTTTGGTTTGCTTATTTTGCACAATACTATGGGAGTTTACATGCTAATTTTAGGCTTGGGCATATTAGGTGGTTTATTTGCGGTAGTTAATGCCGTTACATGGCCTCGTTATTATGGTAAAAAGTTTTTGGGTTCTATAACGGGGAAAGTTATGAGTTTTTTAGTTATAGCTAGTGCTATAGCCCCTAGTTTATTCAGTTATTTCTTTACCACATTAGGTTCTTATAGGTACATCAGTTATATTACTTTAGCTTTTTTATTGTTTTTGATAATTGGTTCTATAAAAGTTAAGAACCCTCAATAGTCATGGATTTATATAGTCATGGATTTATTTTGAAGTTCTTGTAGGAAGTTTTAAGCCTTAATATATTTACAAATTAATAACAAAGCCATTTAAATATTATTTTTAATACCAGTAGTGCATTTATATAAAGTTGTGCAAACTGCTAAATAGCAGTAAGTTGTATTAACTACAAAACAATTATAAATGCACTACTT
>TARA_R110002049_G_scaffold308468_1_pt1 | contig 17430 bp, 19 predicted proteins | sample TARA_R110002049 | Tara Oceans TARA_R110002049 (sample SAMEA4396941) | marine metagenome | biome: Polar Biome; feature: [SRF] surface water layer (ENVO:00010504); material: water (ENVO:00002006), including particulate matter (ENVO:01000060) such as... | depth 5 m | reverse complement strand
CGGTGGCAACACCGTGCCGGTTCGATTCCGGCCCCGGGCACCATTTCTTTCAATGACTTACGTCACTTATTAAATTTCCCTGTTTTTTATTTGTACCAAATATGTACCAAATTTTGATTTTTTATTTGGTTAAATTTATTTTTTTGGTAGATGATTCTTTTCGTTATTTGAGTATTTACAGCTTATTTCTTCAACTTCCCTCTATAAATCTTACTCACATATTCCGGCTCAAGATCCAACCACCTGCAAACATAGCGCGTCATTTTTCCACAATTGAATAGATCATCATGCGCGGCTTTGAATTCATGCTGTAAATTAGCCTGTGCTTTGGGTTTTCGTTGGTACATATTAGCGTCACGGATTAACTGACATAGTGCGGCTGTCCAAAGCTGGCGCTCTGGCGTGTTTATATTGCGTGTGAAAAAGACTTCATCTAAATCAGGATCGACATTCATTCAGATAATCTGCAAGATAGGGCAGGACTAGCTGCCCTTATTGGTTAGGCTAAGCAATATCTAACTTAGCCGCTGCATCTCTGGCTTTTTGTGACTCGGCTTGATATTGCTCTCTGATCGACCTTGCACTGATCAAATCAGAATTATCTAGCAGGTCGGTGAACGTATCGCGTACCAGATCACGCCCTTTTTCTAAACCTTTTCTTAGTTGAAATAAGTCGGGGGAGTGTTTGAGTAGCGCATTATCAAAAATAGCTTTGTGATGCTCTGCCTTCATGCCTATTTGCAGCGGGTGGACACCATCAAACACGGCCGCCATTATTTCACTATCACCTGACTCAATAGCATTTGAAATAAAGGTATTACGCTCTGAGTCATCCATTCCACGCAATATTCCGCGCAATTCTGCCGCGTTGCCGTTCTGCTTAAATTTTAAGGCTTCTTTGGCTTCGCTCTGCAAATCTATGAGGCGCTTATCTATATTGTGTTGAACGCGAGTCGCTTGTTCAGCTAGTCTTGATACTGCCTTGTCTGTCATCTTGCCTAAGTGGTTAAGATGGGCTGCTTGTGTGACTTCTGGGCTTTGATTTTCGCGTATGTCTAGCAGGTTGCGGAAACTTTGAACTATAGCTGTGTGAGTATCGGCTATTTGATTTAAGACCATGTCATTCACACCTGTTTCACGCTTCAAGCTTTCGCCCCACTTGTCAGAATTTAGCCGGTCTGACGCTGTAACCTCAGGTAACACTTTGCGGTTATCGGCCTTTGCTGATCTTGCGCGGGGTGAAGGGTCATTCTGAAAGCCTGTATCTGTTCTATAACTCATGCTGTATTACCTCTAATTTAATTTGAAATGTACTTCTGGGAGTTGGTAGTTTTCTTTCGCCATAAATGCCACGCCTGCTACTGCGTTCACAATGTCATCATGACCATTAGGCGGGTGGTCTATCGTATCTTTACCCGCTCTGCTAGTTCGCCTCTCAAGATTGATTAGCTCTCTATGAAGTGCTGGTATCGGTGGCAGTTCTATCCGTTCCGAGTTGAGCAACGGCAACATATCCCGATATAGGTCTGACTTGGGTGAGCCTATCCGCTGATAATCTATTCCGTGCTTTCTGAATTGCTCTCTTGGCCATTCGCCCGCGTAAGCGTCGCCTTTTACTTTGGTGCATCTGTATTCCTTAACGATCTTGCAATAGTCATCCACGACACCTTCAGGACTAAAAGGCGGCTTTGTGGCATATACGGCATCAATGATGATTCGGTTATTATCTTTATGAGCAATGCCAAGCGTGAATTGGTCAGCACTACCGCCCGAAGGATCTACAAAAGCAAAATAACGGTGCTTGCTATCGAATGGCAGTTGAACATGGCTTGGACGGGTGCAAGCATCCACCGATTCAACAGACACGAACGATTCAACGTCTGTTCTGAATTGCGCTAAATATTCGGCAGCGGCTGCGGCTGGGTCGTCCTGTAAAGCTTCCTGAACAACGTATTCCGGCAAGGTAGGATTCATTAGCAAACTGGGTGCCTGTGCCACTAGGACGCGCGGTGAAGCTTGTCCAAAGTGTTTACGGTAGTTTTCCCACAACACACCACGACGCGCATAAGGTGAAGATAGAGCAATCAGTTTGCCGCCTAATGTTGCTAACGATGGGCGTATAGCTGAAAGGATCTCTTTATCTGGGTTAGCGCCTTCTGAATGCCAGAATGCCACCTCATCCAATATGGCAGCGGCTACACTATAGCCACGGGTGCCACGGTGTGAGGCTGTCATAATCTCAATGATACAGCGGTTACTTAGCTCGATAGATTCGGGTGATTCGCGAACGACCATACGGCTTAACATTGGGTTTTCAAGTAGCAGGCCTTTTACGTATCGCATTGCAGAGCGGGCTTGTTTTTTATCGGCAGCGATTAACATTACCGTGGCCATTTCGCCTTTACTTAACTTACTGGCGTGGTCGTTGAATACGGCTTCATATACGGCAATCTGAGCGGCTGCATTTGTCTTGCCGCCTCTCCTCCCAATAACAAGCCATAGCTCATTGTATGGCGTATTAGATGGCGCTCTATGGGTCAGGGTGTAGTATGTTTCGGCATCTTCTACAGGTAGGCCGTAAAAGCCTGCTAAAAGGGTGCGCCAGCTATCCCAAGTATCTGAGGCGAACTGATCACCGAATAAATGCGGGTCGCTCATGGCTTCAATGATATTCATTGAGAATCACCACGCTGGGCTAAGTAGTCGGCAAGGTTGGTTAAGTCTTTGGCCTGACGTTGTAAACCAAGCTTGCTTAAGATCCCTTGCAAACTGTTAGCGGCTTGCGTCCATTTGCCAACGTCAAAATCTTTACCGCTGGCTAGTGATTTCTCTTGTTCTGCTAACCAATACTCTAACCACAAGGCGCGTTCAACTAATGAGCGTTGCCCATAACTTAGCCGTTCTACGCCTCCAAGATCATCAGTAAAAGCCGTGTACCGGTCGCGCATTACCTGAGATACAGCTAAGCGTTTATCTAATGATTCAAGATAGCCGGATGTGTATTTTTCAGGTATCTGCTTTGTGCTCATAAATAGCCGGTAAACCTTAGGTAATTTGTATGTTTATGATGATCTTTAGTGCATATTTGGTACAAATTATAAGCTATTATTTTATAGGTTCATATCTGACGGGGCTTCTAAGTAATTGGAATGGCTTTTAAAGGGGATTATAAATCCCTAATGCTATATTTTTAGGCGGGATTTTATAGGGTACTGGCGAAAAAAGGCGCTATTAATGAGAATGATTCTCAAGTGTTTAGGGCGGGCTTATCTTGCATTTCTAGCCTGTTCTTTGTGTGTTTGGGGTTGGTATAACGTCAAGGCCTTATGGTGTAAGGGCTGAGGGGGTATTTACACCCACGTTCACCTAATCCGGTATAACGTCAAAGCGTTATATACCAAGGGTTAAGGGCTTGTTTACACCTATATAGAGAAAATTCATTTTTTTTATATATTTATCTTTATTTTTATATGTAAAGGTTTTTGGGTGAAAGGTATAAAATTAGGCCTCCGCCTTACTCTCCCAAGGGTTTGACGTTATACCGCTTGGGTGTAAGTAGGTGTAAGTTGGTGAACGTCAGACACAAAAAAGGGGCTTTCACCCCTGTAATCACACAACAGACCGGCTAAGATACCTTTTCCGCCTGCCATCTTCTTTAATTTCCAGTTCTTCGTTGGATATCATTGTTTCCACAAGCTCCTTGAAGCGGTCGCGTTTTAAGTCGTTGGCTTGTAGTTCCTTCCAGCCTTTCGGCTTGATCACTAACTGCTTTATGCTGCTTTCGGGTAATCCTTGGCCTTTACAATTACGATGGATGATCTGGCGTGCGTGCTCAATAACTTGCTTTTCCTCTGCTCCGTCTGCCTCATTGTAAGCTTTCAGCAAGATGTAGCTCACGTCATTAATTGACTGTTTTACTAAAGCATCAGCGTATCGGACGTGTTCTAGGTTTATTGTTCCTTCATCTAGCGCCAAAATGGTGGCCACTCGATACAAGTGTTCAGGGGCGCGGGCATAAATACCACCAGCAATATGGTGATTTAGTTGCTCGTCTTCCTCATACCAGTCTATGCATGAATTAAGATACTCGGCTGCATCGTCTGTTACATCAATAACATCTCGCCCCCTACGCACGTTGTTCAGGCCGTTCATTATGTTTATCTCAATAAGTGCCAGTTCATGCTCATCTACTTGGGTGCGGCGAAGCTTTGCCCGCGTATCTGGGCAACGTGTGACGAGAGTACGCCCTAGAAAGCCGCTTGCGATATTATCCGCCTTTATAAAGCTATCTAAACGCTCCGGTACTGAATGCCCCATCATGCTGAAAAACGGGTCAGGTAGTCCATTTTCTAGCCAATCTAGTTGGCGCTTGTTCCTCTCTAGTGCTTTATTAAGTTTGTTTGTTTCATCTTCATTAGAACCAGAATTTTCAATCGCTTTTTCCAGTGACTTAATCTGTTTTTGGTAATTTTCGGATAGTTGCCGTTTTTCCATGCCCCTGAACGTGTAAAGCTCCGTGCTGTTCATGGTCAGAATTTCGGCCTCCATCTTGGTTTCATAGGTCTGGGCATTGTTGCTTTTCATTGAGCCTAAAAAACTGTGCACTTCATCCACGATGTAAAGGCTTGCTCCGTCACCGTCTAGCAGGTTGTAAATGAGATCCTTAAAGCTGCCCGCATTCCCGTGAATCAGATTTGAGCAGTATTGATCGTGTGCTGAACGTTTTACGGCATCTTGTGCCTTTTCTTTACCTGCGGCAGTAGGCGCGATAGCTAGCGTTATTAAGTTAAGCTTGCTAGTGAATATGCTCTTGCGCTTGCGTCCTACTAAGGCTATCAGGTGAAGAGCTGCGAACGGGTATAGCTCTGGGCATGGTCTGCGAGCAATCAATTTCATTTGTTTGCATATTTCACCTGCAAGGCCTGGAGGCGCTAATAGATCCACATTTGTTTTGCTTGCACAATGAGGTTTAGTTTCCTCAGTCATATCAAAAAGGGCGTTTATATCAGCAATAGGCGCGTTTTTATTCGCCATGTGTTCACGCTGCCTTTGCTTATTTTCTTCTCGGTCTAGTTCATTAGCCAACACTTTTACTGCTTCTTTTGTGTCACCGTTGAAGCGTAAGCAAACAATCACGTCAAAAGCATCTAAGCTATGGCCGTTATGATTAAGCTTAGAAAGCGGGTCAGTCTCGCCATGATGGCTATATAAACGCTCTTTGCCATCGTTACTTTTTAAAATATAAACACCAGCTTGGCCGCTCTCGCTTTGTGGTGAAAGCCATCCTTTACGCTTTCGTTTATAACCGTATTGCTCTATCAATGATGCAAGGGTGTCAGCTGCATTCACCTTATCTATAATACCGCCTTGCTCTGGAATGTCTCGCGGCTTGGCTGGTGCCTGTTCTGCTTGTTTGGTCTGCTCTTGTTCGTGCTTCTCTAAAGCATTAAAAGCATCAACTATAAGCGGGTGGCCTATGTCGTTAATATCAAGCATAGGATATAACTCTTCACAAAACGAAGAGTAGGGCGCGTCATGCGTTAATTTATTAGGTGCATAAAACCCCTGTTGAATATTAGCCTGTGCTAGGTCTGCTCCGAACAGTAAAGCCAAGCCATTTTCAATCGGTTCAACCTGATCAGCACCACCAGAACAGGCTAAAGGAATAACCGCTTTCCAGCGGTTTTGTGCTTGAAGGTGCTTAGCGTCTATCTGTTGGTGGCTGCTAGTTGTAAAAGCGTTATATGCTACCTGATAAGGCTCATATTTATCTTTGAGCTGGGTTTCTGTTAAATCATCGTGATCATGATCAATAACAAGCGCCCAATGCTCTGCTTTTTCTGCATGCTCTTTGGTTTTCCCGTTACTTATAAAAGACGTTATAAGCTTGGCTTTATCTTTCGGGCCTATGGTTGGTTTATTGGATAATTTCACCAGTTCAGGCCAGCTTAAAAACGTAGCGGTGTTGGTTTGATTGTGCGTTATGAATAGAGAAAAGCGGTCTTTTGGTTTGCATTCTACCGCTTCACCATTCTTTGCGAGTTTATAAGCGTGTTTGAGCGCACTCATATTAACGCACCTCCATTAGCAGGATCTCACCGGCAGCAATAGAGCGAGCAAGTCTAGCGCCAAGCTTGAAAACGCTGTCTACTTCTTTCATCCAGATTTCATCAGAAGCAATGCAGGCCGTTTGAATAATGCGGGTAAAACCATCGACGAAAGCAACGATTTCGGCAGAAGATATTTGTTCGTCATCTATTGCCATTTTGGAAGTGGCGCACACCTCAAAAAGATTTCGCATAGCTTTAGCTAATTGATAATCATTATCATGTTTTGTGATATACTGGCGTTGAGTGTTGGTGCTCTGCTTATTTATAAGTGGGGCGCATTTTTTCATTATTTTGCCCCTTCTGATTCTATCCAGTTTAAAACGTCCTCTACTTTGTATCGAACATTTCTACCTAAATGAATAAATTTAGGACCTTCATTTTTCCATCTTGCTCGTTCACACCATGCAATAGATTTACCTATGTAAGCAGCGAGGGTTTTTTGGTCCCAAAGCCGTGGAACTAAAACGGTGGCCTCGAGTGGTAGGTTTGCGGTTTGTGTTTGAATGGTGTCTGACATTGAATAAGCCTCTTTTGGTTAGAAAGAGGCTATAAAAACAGTGGGTACCGGAAGGGAAGTTAGTTACTATCCGGTTTTTTCTTTGCTACTCTGAAATAATTCCTTTCAAAGCTTGAACGGGTAAGTTCTCCAAGTTCTTGGCAAGCTATCCGGTCTACGGCCACTACAATTGGAACATCTTTTTGTTTTCCTTGCTTATAAGTTCGATAAACGGCTGTATCTTCGTCCAGCTCGAAAGGGTTGTTTTCATCCTCTGGTATGGTGTTCCAAATATCCACGAAAGGGGTCTCTAGGTTAGCTAAGTGGTTTGCCAGATTTTCCGCCCATTCTTTTCGTTTTGGTTTTTTTCCGCCTTTTTTGTTGCCTTCCGTTCGGCTGTAATCGATAAGGTTCTTTTCAAGTGCGTGAAGGTTCTGGCATATCTTCCAGATGTATTTTCTTGTTTGGGCTTCGTCTCCTTCTTTATGTGCGTGGCGGCCCCATCCTGCCCAGCGTCTCAACCCATATTCAAAATCAGCAAACTCAATAGGTAATCCTGTTGCTTTTTCTTCTATAGCGTTGAAAAAAGCCGGTATGTCATCAGGTAGGATTATTGAATCAGCGAATAAGGTTGAAGACTGATCTTCGTAAGATGCTTTGTTTAGCATTATTTTTAAGTTTTGAGATGTTGGCTTCATGCGCGCGCTTCCTTGTCGAACTGAATAACTTCTGCGCTGGGTAGTTCTTCATTCTCGACCATTGACCACAGTTTATTTAATGCCTCTAGCTGTTCATCGTGCATCGAATCGTGGGCATAGTGCTTAGCCTGAACACCGCCTAAGCCATGACTTAACAGTCTAGCCAAAACATCGCTAGAAATGCGGTAAGGGCGCTGCATGAGGCGCGTTTCGATAGTTGCGCGAATAGTGCCGGCCGTGAATGGTGTGCCTTCTAGCTCTTTATTTTTGGCCATATCTGCGCATATTTTTTTTGCTGTGCGATTTATGAAATTAAGATCCATTGGTGAGATCCCGCCATTCGATGAAAATACATATTGGCCAGCGCCAGTTATATTATCTATCAGCTCCAAAGCTTGCGGTAATAAAGGGACTATATGAACTCTTGGTTTTTGTCTGCGTCCCTTGCCGTCATAAATCCGCATTGTTAAGCCGTCTCTGTCGATGTCGCTTAAGGTTACTCTGGCGAGTTGTTGTTGGCGTTGGCCGCCAGTAATTACGTGAAGCATGGTAACGCTTCTATTTGGCTCTGGTAGTTCTTTTATTCTAGACCAGTACGAACGAAACTCGTTCAAGCTAAGTGATCTTTCTTTAGCTTGGCTAGATCCTTCTATCTTGTGAATATCTCTGGCCGGATTCTGTGTTAAGCGTAAATCACGCAAAACTTTAGATGCTTTTACATTGCCTCTAGCATTTATAGCCCGACTATAAGCCGCTTTTATATATGATCTTAATTTGTCGGCCTGACGATGTTTTCCTTCATCATTAAGGTTGCCAATAATGCTCACGCAATCATCAATAGTTATTTCTTTAGCTGGTTTTTGCCATAACTTTGGGAAGGCGGTTTCAATATTTTTGGTTATTGCGCTTTCTACGGATCGAGCGGAAGGTTTATTTTCGGTTTTAAGATAATCAATATAGCCATTCATCAGATGGCCTAATGTGTTATTTGTAGATGTATCGACGCTTGTTCGGATGTCTATGCCGTCTCGGATTTGGTCAAGTAGCTTACGAGCTTTTTTGTGCATTTCTTTGAAGTTAGCTGCGGTTAGACGATCGTCACACTTCCCGATAGTCTTTTTTATGGTTTCCCAGTTGCTTCCGACTTTGATTTTTTCTTGGATAAATAAAGTTTTTGCGCCCTTGGGTGATACTCGCAAGCCGAAGCCTTTTTCAGTATCAAACCAATAAATACTTGTTTGGGTTTTAGGCTTTTTCTTTTTGACTGCCTCGGCTTTCAATTCAAGTTTTTCATTGGGTTTTTTAGGTTTTTTGGTCGGTGTTTTTGCTTCTGACTGGATCATGATTTTTATCCCCCACTTTCGGTTCATAATGATTATTTGTACCAAATATGAACCAAATAAGTTAAAAACTGTTCTAAGTTGTTAGGGACTATTATAATGCTAAAGCTAGTTATAGCAAGGGTAAAGCATGGTACATACAAACTGTTCTAAGTGGTTAAAAGGGACTTAAAATCCCTCGGTGGCAACACCGTGCCGGTTCGATTCCGGCCCCGGGCACCATTCTTATTTTCTCAAACAATTCCATAAAATATCATATTGTCTCAAAGTCTAGTATCGACGGCGCTTCTGCGTCTGTTTGCGTTTGCTTGTTTGTCTCATAGCGTCTCGGAATATGCCATTGCATCTTTCTGTTAAGGGATAAATTAGGGGTACAAATTCAGTGTGGTTTAGGAATTGTCCCTTATGAGCAGACAGAACACTCCCGGTAAGTTAACAAATAGCCAAATAAAATCTCTTTTACCTAAAGCTAAATCCTACAAAATTGGTGATGGAGGAGGGCTGCATTTGTTAGTTCATCCAAACGGCTCCAAATATTGGCGTCTCAAGTATCATTATGAAAATCAAGAAAAAATTCTGTCCTTAGGGGTATATCCAGGGACAAAATTGAAAACAGCAAGGGACAAAGCTTTAGAGGCTAAGCTGCTCCTCTCTAAAGGTATTGATCCAGCAATTCAAAAGCGCAGGGATAAGCTTCAACGAGTCACAAATTCATTTAAGGCGATTGCTTTGGAATGGTGGCATAAAGAAGAAGGGCTTTGGACTAGTGACCATGCGAGCAGGGTAAAGCAATCTTTAGAAAAAGAAGCATTCCCAATTTTAGGAGAGATGAGAATAGATCAAATCACCTCTCAGGATTGCCTGCAGGTAATAAGAGAGATTGAATCAAGAGATGCTCTTGATGTTGCGAGTCGTGTTAAGCAGCGAATGAGCGCGGTATTCCGATACGCTATTTATACTGGATATGTTACGAATAATCCGGTTGATGCACTGAAAGATGTCATCAGAAGTAGAAAGGTTAAGCACCAAAAAGCGCTTGATCTTCATTTATTACCTCAGTTTTTAAGTGACCTCGAAACGAATGAGAGAATTACTGAGATAACACGTTATGGCTTAAAAGTGCTTATTCATACTTTTGTACGTCCAGGCGAGCTGAGAGCTGCCAAATGGTCTGAAGTGAATTGGAGTATAGGGGAATGGAGAATACCAGCAGTGCGTATGAAAATGAAAGAAGAGCATATTGTGCCGCTAGCACCTAAAGTCATTTGTATCCTGAAGAGCCTGCAATCTTTATCTGGTAATCGTCAATACATGTTTCCAGGCTATCATAATCCAAGAACGTACATGTCTGAAAACGCATTGACGTTTGCGATACGAAAGAGGCTAAGCTTCGATGCCACTGCGCATGGCTTTAGAACAGTAGCTTCAACCATTCTTAATGAAAATGGATTTAGGCCGGATATTATTGAGAGGCAGCTGGCTCATGCTGAACGTAACAAAATTAGGGCGGCATACAATAGAGCACAATACCTTCATGAACGACGTGAAATGATGACGTGGTGGTCAGAATATCTAAGTCAGTCACTTCAAAATTTCAAAGATAACAATAGTTAATTTTGTTATACATTATAAGGCGATGATTCTCGTCATCATATGAATCATTTGAAAATCAGTGATCACACATAATTCCTCCATACATTTACTGATACCCATTTGGAGGGTTTGATGACTGATTTAAGTTCAATATTTCCCCGCTTTCTGCGTTTAAAAGACGTTATTAAAAGCACAAGTTTATCTCGTAGTACTATTTATCGTTCAATAGATAAAGGAGAGTTTCCTCAGCCGATTCGTCTGACAAAAGGACGAGTGGTTTGGCTTGAAAAAGATATTCTGGAATGGCTTCGTGGGTTGGGGGTCTAAGTATGAGTGATAATAATATTTCAGCTCGCATGTCATTATCTAATATAGGCATAGCAAGTGCGTTTCAATCAGTCGAAGACAACTACCGCCGATCTAGTGTTTATAAAACTGCAGCATTGTGTTTTCTTCATACATTTCTAGATCCGAACGTGTTAACTAGTATACGTTGGCAAGATGTTGATTTAGAAGAAGGGCTATTATCAATTAGAGAGGGAAGAAATCCGAGAATAATGCCGATATCTGATCAAGTGGTTGATCTTTTAGCTCAATTAGCAAAGAAAGATGGAGCAATAGGTTATGTATTTGGGGCTTTAGGAATTAAACAGGATTATATCGGTGCAACTCAAATCTCAAACATCTTATCTTCTGTCGGGACGCCGCTTCAATTAAATCAAGTTGAGCATTTAGGACTTGCTAAATTTTTAGAGTTTTCATCTGATAGAGATCTTGCTCTAGTTCACTTTGGATACACATCATCTCAGGAAACTTTCCTGGGGGACGGGCAGATAGAAGAAAGGCGTCGATTCTGCGAGTCTTGGTCAAATCAATTGATGTCATTAGTCAGTTCTTTACGAAAAGCGACATAATTCAGGGATCGTTACGTAAATTTTGTTTTTATTTAGCCAGGGAGCGCAAGTTCTTCTGGCTTTTCTGTGTTTAAAGTGGCCTAAAAAGCATTCTAGGTGTTATATGTGCCATTTTTTGTTTAAAAAGTTCTGTTAGTGCAGTAAAACGCAATCTTTTCGAACTTTTTACCTATCTTTAGCCGTTGACAATGGTTTCACGTTAATTCAACTAATAGGTGAAACAAAAATGTCACAACAAAACATCCCCCAACTCCTCAATCTTCAAGAAGTTGTTAAGGTCACAAGGCTTTCTCGTGCCACTATTTATCGTCTGATTAGTGACGGTGAGTTTCCTCACTCTGTGCGAGTATCAGCGCGACGGGTGGCATGGAAGAAGACTGAGATTGTGTCCTGGTTCGACGAAAAGGTGGCGTAATCATGGAGAGATTCACTGATCCCGGAAAATTCTCAGAAATGAAGTTTCGAAATGCCAAAGCTAAAAACTCAGCTTATAAGATATACGATGGTGGCGGCCTGTATCTCCTCGTATCAAAGAAAGAAACTAAAACATGGAAGTTTAAGTATCGTTTTGAAGGACGTGAGCGTTGCGCAACAATTGGTCGATACAGAGAAAACCATGTAGGCGTTTCTCTTGTTGAGGCCCGGCATATCGCTAGAATGGCTAAAGACTTGGTTAGGAGAAGTATTGACCCTAAAGTGCATATCAATAACCGTGGTTTTTATACTGAACAGTCAGATTTTGAGACGGTAGCGAAGCAGTGGCATGATAATGAAACTGGAAGTTGGAAAAACAGTTATGCTGAATCCGTCTGGCGCTCACTCGAACGTGATGTTTTACCAACATTTGGTAAATGCCAAGTGTCTGAAATAACAAGTCAGCTATGTCGTAGTTTGTTGTTATCAATAGAAGAGCGAGGGGCAATTGAAACATGTAAAAAGATCAAGCGACGCTTGGTCGGAATTTTTAATTACGCTATCACTATGTCCTTAATCGACAAGAACCCAATGGACCCACTTGAGAGCTTTGGCAAAGCTAGAAAAGTTAAAGGTCATGCTGTGGTTAAATGCGAAGAACTTTCTTCATTTTTATCTAACCTCGAATCAACAGTGAGTCTCGAAGAAGTCACAAAGCTGGGTGTCGAGATGACAGTTCATACATTTGTGCGCAGCTATGAGTTGAGACACGCAGTATGGGATGAGTTTGATTTAAAAAATAAGCGATGGAATATTCCTGGTGAGCGAATGAAGCGTGGCCTCGATCATGTTGTACCCATTTCACCTCATGTTGAAAAATTATTGTTGAAATTAAAGGCTATTAACGGGAATCGTAAGTATGTTTTTGCAAGCTCAATCAAACCTGAACAGCCAATTTCCAGTGGGACTATTAATGCAGCGATTAAACGCATTGGGTATGAAGGTACAGGCCATGGTTTCAGGAAAATTGCTTCAACGTCTATGAATGAGAACAAGTTCCATGGACCGGCAATTGAGCGCCAGTTATCTCACGTTTCAAAGAAAAAAGTAGAAGCTGTTTATAACAAGGCCCAGTACTTTGCAGACCGAGTTGAAATTATGAATTGGTGGTCTGCTCATTTGCTAGATATCAGAGCGGGTCGCACAAAGCCGGTAGAGTACAAGATCGTTTGAGGTAGAGTGTTTAGGATGATGATGCAAGATCAATTATTAGTGGAAATAAACTAGCCTATAAATCTCTTAGATTTGTCACAAGAGTGTTAGTAGGGTCTAAGACAGAGAATACCGGATAATCGTTTGGAAATGCTAGTCCCAACCAGCGCATCTTTATCGTACACCCCGCTTGGTAAATGGAATGCGGCTTCTAAAGAACCCGTGTCTGTAATCGAGTCTATAGTTCCTTGATACCGGAGCTCCACAATTTCTGCGTTAGCAAGCAATGGTGCAGACAGAATGGCTGCGAGGGCGATTTTTTTCATGGTGTCATCCTTTCGGTTTAGAATGTATTTTTTCGAGGAGTTTCAATTATTTGATACATTTATAGAGAGATTTTGATGTGCTGACCTGTTCACCCTGTTGTTCAAATATGAACGCCAACTCTTTTCCTTCTTTACCAAAGATTTGCTCTTTATAAGAGGCTGTATCGTTAACCTGAATGCCATTGATAGATACTAATCTGGCTGGCGTGTTAGCAGATAAATCATGATCTTCTTTGTAAGAGTCAAGCACCATGGCTTGTTCTGATGACGCTTCAATGATGACGGGGTAGCATCCAAGGTCTTCAGTTCTAACAAAGCCTTTCTGAGACATGAACTCAACGCAAGCATCTCTGTTTCTGGCGGCTAGCATCTGATTTCCTAGTGATATGGACGAGCCGATTACTTTACCTTTGCATACGTGTGCCGTTCCTTCTGAATTAACCATGTCAGCGGTTTTAATGACTGTGCTAGAGCAAGCAACAAGCGTTAATGTAGAGAACCCTATTAGAGTGGTTTTGATTTTGGTCATATGAATACCTTCAGGATATTGTAGAGAGCAGAAGACCAATATAAGCCCCAGTAATGAGGCTTATACCTAGTTGCATTAGAATGGCAGTGTAACTCTGCCATTTGACACAAATATCTCAGTCAGACTATTGCCCGAACTAAAATCAACAAGGTGGACTTTGTAAAAGTCACTATCAACAGCTAGACGGTATTTGTTGCCATGCCAACCAAGAGAGAGAGGTGTGCCTAAATATGTGCCATAGTTAGTCATTTCAGAGCTAGTTGAAGCGTTATATTTTGCAATGAATCCTTCTGTAGCATTACTACCGTCAAATCCAGGCTTTTTAATAAGTGCAATATCAATCAGGTCAGACCAGGTGACGAATGAAAACTTGGCTTGTTCAATAGTTGAGGTTTCGTTTGAATCTATCGTATAAATAAATGCGTCAGAAGAATCAGAAGCCCACAACTTCTCTTCTAAAGGAAATACCGAAAACATAGGGTCGCTTGAACGCATAACTTCGCTTAGGGAACCTGTTGTTAAGTTGCATGCATAGATGTATGCCTCTCCATTGTCGCGATTGATAATGTAAGCATAGCTATCAGTTACAGTGATTATTCCTGTTGAACTAAAAGATAAATCTGCTATTTCAGATATTGAATTGTTTGTAGCGTTATATAAATAGAAGGTATCTGCTGTCGAAATATAAAGTGATGTGTTGACTAACTTAAAGTTATAATCACCGCTTCCTATACTGATGCCATTTGCAAACGAATAAGTTCCCGATACTAATTCATTGAAAGGTATTTCATACAGTTCACTATTTACAACTGCGTAGATCGTTTCATCAATACTAGGCCCCCAGTTTATATTTTGTGAAATATCATACCTTGCCGTCACTTCTGAACTAGCCTGATTAAAAATAGCTAATTTATTATCACTATCTAAGAACGTGCTGTACGTTTCAGGTGTGATATTAGAAACGATTAAACCGCCTGTTAAGCCTTGAACGCTTGTTTCTGAAAGAAGGTTTAAGTTGCTGGAAGACGACCTGCTATAGTTGATTCGATAATAGCTATCATCATCAGAACAGCTTCCGTCAATACCTTTATCTCTTAATAAAATAAAGTTTTGACTCCCATCGTTCATGGCTGCTTTAAAAGAAATTGAACAGGTGTTTTGAATCGTATTTGATTTAGCTAGTTGGTAGCGTGAATTAGCGAATGAGTCGAATCCCCAAAGAGTATCTCCTTCAATCCATATTACCGAGTGTGCGAAACTATCTGTACTTAATGGCAGGGCAGGGTGGATGGCATATTGGGAAAACTGTGCGTCATTTACGGGTGTAGTTTGGCTAGTTGTGTTTTCAGGGTCTACAGAGTATAAATTTCTCATAGATGAGCTAATGCTCGGCTGATCTATAAAGAGAAGTTTTTCATTGCCATTTAATTCCGGTTCGGGATCTTCTTTTGGGTCTGATCCACCACTACACGCAACAAGGCTGGAAAGTAAGGGGAGGTATAGCGCGAAATGCTTGGCATTCATATGAATATCCTTATTTAATAGTTACTTATCTCCTTAACATTATCATTGTGAAAAATATTGCAAGCGATGTCGACTACAAGAACTTGTAGTCGTGGTTAATAAATCAGAGATTCAAGCACTCAGAGATTCATGTTTATTGTTGTGAATAACTGCTTCTGAGATATCCCGAATACCTAATTTCTTCTTAATTTGTCGCTTGTAATAAGAGATACCATCTAGAGTCACATTGAGCTTATCGGCGGCTTGTTTGTCGATTAGACCTGCTCCTTTTAGTTTTAAGAAAGAGATGTCTCGATCTGACAGGCCTTGTGATTTATATATTTCTTCGATAACGCCCTTTTCATCTATGTGTTGGCTATAAACATAGCCCATGGCCATCATTGCGGCACCATGCTGCAACAGAAGGTCATCATGGCTGCGATAATCGCCTTCAGCGCATGTAAAAAGGACGCTTGTAATATTTCTGCAAGAGTAGGGGACCGCTAAGCCGTTATTAGCACCCCAAAACTTGAATAGGTTTGTGATGAGTTTATCTTTGCCAGAAAATTGATGCCGACCCCATAAAAAAGGCGCTCGTTGACCTTCTTTCAAGTACCTGAGGATAGGGTCATGATGACTCAGGTGGCTTCGGTAAAGAGACTCAATGCGTGGTGAAAACTGGGTACAAGCCCAAGACCTGTTTACTAATACCTCACTCAGGTTACTAGGTACGGCAATAAATGAGCAATTAATAAAGCCCAAGGCATTTATTTCTTTAAAAAGTGCATTTGCTCCTTCATTTATTGTTAGCTGGTTTAACGATTGCTGAAACGATAAAACATCAACACTCATATCACGTCCTTTGTGACTTTAGGTATTTGAATTATTTGAGTTTATTTTTATTTTCTTTCTAATAGAAGGGCTTGTTTATATTTATGGACGCCGGCGTCCCTTTTTGTGAGTTATTTCTATAAATCAGACCAAATAACGATGATTTAATGCCGCTGGCGTCCTTTTTGAGCCGTGTGCGGCTCTTTTTGAGAAGATTTCTTGGGAAGAATTCAATTTTGGGACGTGGAGGGCCCTAAATTATTAAAAAGTCCAATTTGTTCTTTCTGCTTCCTCGAAATCAAAGTCATCCTCTATGTCGAACTCATCGATAGACGGTTCTTTATAAAACTTATCGAATAAAGAATCGCCCTTTTTAAGACCGAGAGGGTCTGAAGTGAAAATGCCTTGCTTACACTTCTTATGAACATCAGCTACATGAGCTTTGAGGGCCGGCTCGATGGTATCCAAAGTAGTTAATGAAAGTTCATGCAGAGGAGGCCCAAGAGTAAGTTTTCGCGAAAGCATGCTCATATCTTTAATGATTTGATATTGTTTGCGAAGGTAGCGAAAGCAGTGTTCTACTTCCAATATTACAGGAAGAAAATCTTCACCTTTTTTGCCTATTTCTTTTCTGAAATCCGTCTCTGAGAAGTGTGACTTACCTCGTCGTTTAATTTCCTCGACGACCCACTTATCCCTGTCTTTTGGTTTGCCTCTATATGATCCGTTAATGAACTTTACCCAACGAAACGTCAGGTAGTCGTGATATTCGCCATCAACAACACGAACACTCGGTAGTATATAAACAGAGGTATTCTTATGGGCTTTGTTAAACTCCATACGCAGCTCATTGTAGTGTTCACACAGTTCGTTTCCGCATTTAACGAGCGACTCAAGGTGAGTATCTGCCCAAGAGTCCAAATTTCTCTTGCAGGTTTTGAGGTTGCATAGGTAATCACCAAAGGTATCTGAATTGATTAGTTCTACCATCGAGGGTTGTAACTTTTTTTCATCGTTCATAGTTATGCTCCAGTTTCGAATCGATAGTTAAACTCTACTCTGGAGAGCTGAAGCGCATTTCGGGAAATGCCGATCAAAATTAGCGTCTTTCACATTAAGGCAGTTTTACCAACATTATTATCTATAGGGTAAAACGCTTCCAGCTTGGGCATCTGTCGAAATTTAGCTTTCGCGGTTTTCCATAATAATGTGTAAGTTGTCTTTTATGGCAGCTTGAAGTCAACTCAAAATCATGGCTTTAAAGATATTTGCACTTCCTTATTCTTATGGAAAAATGACTTTATAAATAACGTCAAAAACGCGTGAAAACTTCTAGCTTGCAGGCAATACATTTTCTTTGTTTTATGGAAAAAGCAAAAGAATTGGCAAGTTCAATCATTCTTCTAAAAATTCAAGTTCAACTGAAATATTTTCCCTTAATCTTGAAAAGTGTTAATTTACGAA
>TARA_R110002049_G_scaffold21057_1_pt1 | contig 17437 bp, 18 predicted proteins | sample TARA_R110002049 | Tara Oceans TARA_R110002049 (sample SAMEA4396941) | marine metagenome | biome: Polar Biome; feature: [SRF] surface water layer (ENVO:00010504); material: water (ENVO:00002006), including particulate matter (ENVO:01000060) such as... | depth 5 m | reverse complement strand
TTATTTTCAATTAATCGGATTAAAAACAAAAAAAATCGATGAAATGCATCATTTTTTTGCACTTCATCGAATAAATATCTTTTTAAGATCCTTTAAATTGTCATTTCAGGAATAGCTCCTTCAATTATTAACTTCCCTTCAGTAGCCTTTTTAATTTCCTCAACAGAAATACCGGGAGCACGTTCTAAAAGTTTAAACCCTTTTTCCGTAACTTCCAATACTGCTAGATTAGTTACTATTTTTTTTACACAAGCAACACCCGTTAATGGCAAACTACACTGTTTTAACAATTTAGATTCGCCCGCTTTGTTTGTATGCATCATAGCCACAATAATATTTTCGGCACTAGCAACCAAATCCATGGCGCCTCCCATACCTTTTACCATTTTACCGGGTATTTTCCAATTGGCAATGTCACCGTTTTCCGAAACTTCCATAGCACCTAAAATAGTTAAATCCACGTGTTGCCCGCGAATCATTGAAAAGCTCATCGCCGAATCGAAAAAACTGGCTCCTGGCAAGGTTGTAATGGTTTGCTTTCCAGCATTAATAATATCGGCATCTTCTTCACCTTCAAAAGGAAATGGCCCCATGCCCAAAACACCATTTTCACTTTGAAATTCTACTTCAATATCATTACGCACATAATTGGCAACCAAGGTAGGAATACCAATACCTAAATTAACGTAGTAGCCATTTTGAACTTCTTTTGCAATACGTTTTGCGATTCCGTTTTTATCTAACATTTGTTTAAGTTATAAGTTAATAAGTATTTAAAGTTATAAGTTGCTCACTCAATCGGTTGCTTAACTTTAGTGCACTTTAGGCACTTTTAACTTGAAGTACTTCTTGGTCTTACTGTTCTCTGCTCAATCCGTTTTTCATAATGTACGCCTTGAAATATCCGTTGTACAAAAATTCCTGGGATATGTATTTGATTTGGATCTAATTCTCCAAGCGGCACTAATTCCTCAACCTCAGCGACTGTAATTTTTGCTGCCCCAGCCATATTGGGGTTAAAATTCCTGGCAGTTCCTTTAAAAATTAAATTCCCTGCCGCATCTCCTTTCCAAGCTTTTACAAATGCAAAATCAGCTTTAAAAGCATGTTCTAAAACGTACATTTTACCGTCAAATTCACGAGTTTCTTTTCCTTCTGCCACTTCAGTACCGTAACCTGCGGGTGTGTAAATAGCCGGGAATCCTGCCTGAGCTGCGCGACATCGTTCCGCTAATGTTCCTTGAGGAATGAGTTCAACATCTAATTCTCCAGAAAGCATTTGGCGTTCAAATTCATCATTTTCACCTACGTAAGACGACACCATTTTTTTGATTTGCTTTTTTTGAAGCAATAAACCTAAACCAAAATCATCAACGCCAGCATTGTTAGATATACAGGTAAGTCCTTTAACTCCAAGTTTAACCAATTGCGCAATGGCATTTTCAGGAATACCGCTAAGCCCGAAACCTCCAAGCATAAATGTCATATCGTCCGAAACACCCTGAAGCGCTTCTTCAACATTTGCGACTTTTTTATTAATCATTAGTATTCATTTTTTTCAATATAAAATTACGAATAATTGAACGATAAGAAGAAATAATAAAAGAATTTATTGAAACTTATATTCTTTTGAATATTTATAGAGATATTTCTCTGGCCTCATTTTATTTTGCTAATTATCAATAGTTTTATGTTTTTGGATGTTTCAGACCTGTCAGGTTTTTAAAACCTGACAGGTCTCAATTCAGTACCATTACTATTTTTAATGAAGGTTAAACTAATTTTAGTATGTACTAAAATAAATCAGTATTAATGAATCAATGATTTCACGGGAATGACAATTTCAATGGAAACCCTGAGGTAAGACTTCGAGGAATTCTTTATGATTTGAGGCTAAAGGTCTAAAAAGGAACTTATATGTATTTTAAATGTTAAAAATCTAAATCGTCTGGAGTGTCGTTAATAGCATCATCAATTTTATTTTCTGAATCTTCTGAGCAATCAATATTTATTGATAACTCTAAAGGGGCTTCAAAATCTGCTTTTGAAATATTTAACTCTTCATCTGCATAACAACTTTTCATATATAGTCCCCAAATAGGTAAAGCCATTGCCGCACCCTGTCCATAGGTTATACTTGCAAAATGAGCTGCTCTATCTTCCGCACCAACCCAAACACCAGTTACTAAATTAGGTACCATGCCCATAAACCAGCCATCACTTTGGTTTTGTGTAGTTCCCGTTTTTCCTGCAATGGGGTTTGTAAACTCATAAGGATAGCCTGTTACTATTTCTCTGTAATCTGCTCTATAAGAATCGGCGCCTTTACCTCTTAATCGCACACCTGAGCCACTTTGAGTAACACCTTCCATTAATTTAACCGTTACATAAGCTGTTTCTTCGCTTATAACATCCCGTGTTTCTGGTTTAAATTGATATAGGATAGTTCCATTTTTATCTTCAATAGTGGTCGCCATTACTGGCTTTGTATATACCCCTTTATTAGCAAAAGCTGAATATGCACCAACCATTTCATAAACACTTAAGTCTGGTGTGCCTAAAGCAATGGAAGGCACAGGTGGAATATCTGATTCTATTCCTAACTTTTTTGCTAAATCTACAACTGGTTGAGGGCCAACTCTATCAATTAATCTTGCAGTTATCGTATTTACCGAATTTGCCAACGCATTCTTTAATGTTCTGTTTCCTCCATAATCATTACCGGAATTCTTAGGACACCATTCTTCGGGGTTGCCATACTTACCCGCCTCAATACAAAATGGGGTGTCTGGAAATATATCACAGGGTGATGCGTGTAATTGATCTATGGCAGTAGCATAAACAAAAGGTTTAAATGTAGATCCTATTTGCCGCTTCCCTTGTTTTACCATATCGTACTGAAAATGGCGATAATTAACACCGCCAACCCAGGCTTTTACATGCCCGGTAAATGGATCCATAGACATCATGCCTGTGCGTAAAAATGATTTGTAGTAACGCATAGAATCTATTGGTTTCATAATGGTATCAACCTCCGAAGCTTTACCTTCTTTCCATTCAAAAACAGTCATTTGAACGGGTTTGTAAAACGAGGCTTCTATGTCTTTATTGTCCTTCTTTAAATCATATTTCATATGTCTCCATCGTTCAGATTGTCTCATAGAACGCCATAATAAAGTATCTATACCGCCTTTTGATAATTCTAAAAAAGGTGCTGTTGGGTTTCTTTCAGGTGTATTTTGATGGAAAAATTCGGCTTGTAACCTTGGCATGTGTTGTTGTACAGCATCCTCAGCATATTTTTGCATGCGCGAATCTATGGTGGTATAAATTTTTAACCCATCGTTGTATAGGCTCCATTTTGTTCCGTCTGGTTTCAGGTTATTCTTTATCCAATCTTTCATAAAACTATCTAAATAGCCTCTAAAATAAGTTGCCATTCCATCTCTATGGGATTGCGGTGTGTATTTTAAATCTAAATCTGTTTTCTGAAGTGAATCTTTTAGTTTTTCATCTATAAAATCGTACTTATACATTTGAGCTAAAACCACATTTCGTCTATTTTTAACCCCTTCTGGATTTCTTCTTGGATTATAAAGTGCCGAATTTTTAAACATCCCAACCAACATAGCTGATTCTTTTAAATCTAACTCCATGGGTTCTTTGTCAAAATAAATACTTGACGCGCTACGAATACCATCGGCATTATTCAAGAAATCATAGATGTTAAAATATTGGGCAATTATTTCTTCTTTAGTGTACTGGCGTTCTAACTTAATAGCGATAATCCATTCTTTTACTTTTTGAAAACCACGTTCAAACTTACTGCTCGAAACTTGTTTAGTAAACAACTGTTTTGCTAATTGCTGTGAGATTGTACTTGCTCCGCCACCGCTTCCTAATTTGAATATGGCTCTTAACGTACCTCGGGCATCAATGCCTGAATGACTATGAAATCGGGTATCTTCGGTAGCAATCAACGCATCAACCAAATGCTTGGGTAATTCATCATAGGCTACCGGTGTTCTGTTGTCATTTAAATAAAACTTACCTAGAGTTTTTCCATCAGAAGAAATAATTTCGGTTGCTAAATTTGTTTTAGGGTTTTCTAAAACGGTATGGTCTGGAAGTTCTCCAAAAACGCCCCAGGATGCTAATAAAAACATAAGTATTACGGCTAGGAAACCTCCTAAAAATAGCATCCAAAACCAACGAATGTATTTTGAAAAATTAGAAACTGCTTTTGTGTCTTTTTTTGTTGTCATGTACTTTGGGTTAATACATCTCGATACTATTTCGTTAAAACGAAATCACTCGATGTGACATTAATTATTATTTATATTTTCTATTCTAAAGCCAATATCGGTAATGCCTTCAAGTTCTACTATACCATTAACTTTTCCGTTTTCTCTCATGGCATGCTGTATATTAACTGTGTATTCGCCAGCCTCATCAAAAATAAAGTTGGATTCAATCCCTTTATACCACAATTTATTTTCTTTAACATCAGTTAATCCTGTGCCTAAAAGTTTTCCCGTAGGGTCTGCCATTCGATATTCCAAGGTGTCTTTTATTGTTTTTCCGTGAGGATAAACCATTTCAACAATTAAAAACAAATTATTGTATTTATAAGTGTTGGTATTCCTGAGATTTACAAACAAATTATAATTTTTAGTTGAATCTGGCGGAGAAACGTTAAAACTGATTATGGAATCTTTATGCCATTTATTTGGCACCGATTTATATTCATCAAAAACACGATTTGAATCGCAGGACAACACCAATACAAACGAAAACATTATAAAAAATAACAAGACACTATTTCGAAGCATTTTTACTGTTTTGAGGTTTTCTTCTGTTGTTTTTGTTCCTATTATTCTGATTTGGTTTGGCATTTTTATTTGCCTGATGTCCTTTCCTTCTATTATTTCTACGTTTATTACGGCGTTTTGGACTATCGAAACGTGTTAAACTATCTTGACCTACAACGTTCTCAAACTCTGCTTTAGTATCTTCTATAAGGTCTGAGGAGAATTCTTCAAGGCTAGCTATTTTTTTATTTTTTTTGTTGGCCTCTATAATTTCGTTGGCTTGCTCAGTAGTTATTTTGTGCCAATTCATCCATTCACCCTCATAGGCATACCACATGTGCCCTTTAAAAATATCTGTTTTTTGGCAAACCGCTATGCCTTTTTCGGTTTTTAATTTAATTTCGGTTTTTGGGAAACTTTTTAAAGCATCCAGATATGTATCAAGCTCATAATTTAAACAGCATTTTAATTTACCACATTGGCCCGCTAATTTTTGAGGATTTAACGATAATTGCTGGTAACGTGCTGCCGAGGTACTTACTGAACGAAAATCTGTTAACCATGTAGAACAACACAATTCGCGCCCACATGAACCAATACCACCAAGTCTTGCTGCTTCTTGACGAAATCCAACCTGTTTCATTTCTATGCGCGTCCTAAACTCACGGGCAAATACTTTAATAAGGTCGCGGAAATCTACACGTTCTTCGGCAGTATAATAGAAAGTGGCTTTACTGGCATCGCCTTGAAATTCGATATCCGAAATCTTCATGTGAAGTTTTAAATCGATTGCAAACTGGCGTGCTTTAACTTTCATCGCCTCTTCTCTATCGCGTGCCGTTTGCCAAACATCAATATCTTTTTGGGATGCTTTTCTGTATATTTTTAAAATGTCTTCTCTGTTTTCTGAGATGTTTTTGCGTTTCATTTGAATGCGTACCAATTCCCCCGTAAGGGTAACCATTCCAATATCATGACCAGATTGTGCTTGTGTAGCTACAATATCTCCTATACTTAAGGTTAAATTTTCGGTGTTGTGATAGTAGTCTTTTCGGCCGTTTTTAAAACGAACTTCTGCCCAATTAAATGGTTTTTCGCCACTTGGGAGCGACATATTTGCCAACCAATCGAAAACGGTCAATTTATTGCAGCTATCTGTACCACAGGTACCATTATTTTTGCAGCCTTTTGGTGAGCCGTCTTTAGTTGAGCAACTTGCGCAAGCCATATTTTTTATATATTGATTCCGATTAAAACCAAGGCTTTATCGGAAGAAGGTTTATAATTTAATTTCTTTTGTAAATATATGATTATTATCAGTACTTAAAAAAAGAACATCCCATATACTTAAACTTGTTTTACCGAAATGATTTTTACAGGACATGCTTTTGAAGCATTCTCACAAACGTCTAAAATATTTTCATTACTGGACTTTAAAGTAAAAAAGCCTTTTTTGTCTGTGGCATGTAAAAGGACTGTTTTTCCGTCTTTTTTCGACATTTGAAAATGTTCAGGTGCCAACTCTACACAGTAGTTACAACCAATGCATTTTTGACGTTGCAGAGTCACTACTACCATTAAGCCTCAACTTTGTTTTCTACAATTTTATACAACTTATCTGAAGGGCGTATTCTAAACGGTAATTTTATGGTTACCGAATCGCCTTTAGATGCTTTTGAAAGTGGTCTATCGTTTACTAGCATGTCTTTTACCTCAACTTCTTGTGCTCCTATAGTTGGTCCAGTAATTAAAATGGTATCACCAATTTCAACATCATAAGCTTCAATTTTAAATTCTCCAATTTCTGGTTTAGGATAGTAATGCATGCCTTTGCCTAAATATACTTTCTTTTGTGTGGCATGAGACCCTGAACCTTTACTCCACTCTCCAAGTTTTTGACCTAAATAATAGCCGCTCCAAAAGCCTCTATTATAAACCGTTTCTAGAGTTTGCATCCATAAAATAACCTTATCTTTACTGTAGGTGCCATTTTCAATACTATCAATAGCTTCTCGATAACACTTGATAACTTTTGCAACATATTCTGGAGCTCTTCCCCGACCTTCAATTTTTAGAACTTTAATTCCAGCATCTACTACTTCATCTAAAAAATCAATGGTACATAAATCTTTAGGAGACATAATATATTCATTATCCAACTCCATTTCAATGCCTGTTTCCTGATCTATAACTGTGTATTTTTTTCTGCAGTTTTGTTTGCAAGCACCTCTATTTGCTGATGAATTATACATGTGTAAACTCATATAGCATTTGCCTGAAACCGCCATACAAAGTGCGCCGTGACCAAAAATCTCAATTTCTACTGGTTTTCCGGAAGGCCCTTTTATTTGTTCTTTTTCAATGTATTCCGTTATCTTTTTTACTTGACGTAAGCTTAACTCTCTACTCAACACCATCGTGTCGGCAAACACCGCATAAAACTTAACCGTTTCAATATTGGTAATATTAATTTGAGTGGAAATATGCACTTCTATACCTGCTTCTCTTACTGCCATAATAACCGCTTGATCCATAGCAATTACAGCTGTAATATTGGTTTCTTTTGCTTTTTTTATTAGTGTTTTTGCCAGGGAAAGGTCATGATCGTAAACAATGGTATTTAACGTTAAATACGTTCTCACATTTTTTTCTTTACAGCGTTTAGAGATTTCTTGTAAATCATCTAAAGTGAAATTAATCGACGCTCTAGCCCGCATGTTTAATTGCTCTACGCCAAAGTAAACGGAGTCTGCTCCATTATCTAAAGCTGCTTGGAGTGATTCAAAATTTCCGGCAGGTGCCATTAACTCAATTGATTGCATATAATCATTTTGTTTGTTTTTACATAAAATAAAAGTAAATTAATTCAATTTTATATCGTAATTTAATCTGTTAGAAAGCGAATTCAATTCTTTTTTTGATTTAAATATATTGGAAATCAATTGGTTTCCCCAACCAATTTTTTTAGAATATTCATTGAATGATTCTTCTCTCCAATTAAAATCTTCTTTCCAAAATTTATCAGGTGATATATAGCAAAATGTGTAGTCGAAAATTAAACTAGAATCGTTTATTTCTGATTTATTTGGGATGTTGTCTGAAGCTAAAAGGATTATATTGTTGTCCTTACAGTTTTGTTTAATTTGCTTAATAAACTTTGGATAATCAACTGCTAAAGGTGCTAAGTCAAAATCATTGTACTCCGTATTCCCTATTTTTTGAATTGGACGAATTTGAAGGATATCGAAACTTTCGCCACTAAAATAATTAAACAACTCTGCAAGTTCATAAAAGTTATCTTTATTAAATGTATAGTTAATTCGTACTTTAAAATTGTATTTACTTTTTAACTTTTGAAAGGCATTAAAGGCATTATGGAACTTTTCGTAACTGGCTTTTTTCATAAAACCTTCATAGCTTTCTTTAGTTACTCCATGAAGCGATATTGTAAATTCATCAAGTCCTGCCTTTAAAAGCGCTTCAATATTTTCTTCATTCAGCAGATTTGCATTTGTGGTTAGTGAAATATAAGGTACTTTATACTGCTTCCCTAATTCAACTATTTCAGTTAAATTTTTATACAATGTTGGCTCTGTTCCGCAGCCTATCTGTAATTTTAATGCTCGTTTAAAAATCGTTTTAGCTACCTGTTTAATCTCTTCGGGTTTAAATTGACCTTTTAACGTTTTTACATAATCAGCATCTGTAAAGTAACACATTTTACAGCGTAAATTACATGCTAGAACAGGATCTAAATTAACAGCTAAATACCTTTTATTAAATGTGTGCAGTAGCCAAAGCCCAAAAAATTTAATTTTGTGGCTTTTAATTTTTCTGTTTAATTGTAATAGCTTGTAAATATTCATTTATTTGTTTTGGTAAAGGTCTCAAAAATATTCCTTAAATCTTTTTTATAAGGCAAATGGCCCGCACGCCCTTTTTTGAAAATATCATTGCTATTGCCCTGTCCTTTGCGCAATTCTTTTTGTTCCTCGAATGGCAACGCATGGATGGCTTTGCAGTTTGTTGAGCAACAATTATGCATGTCGCGTTTGCAGCTTTCACATTGGATAAATAACAAATGGCAAGCATCGTTTGCGCAGTTTGTATGTATATCAAACGGTGCGCCACATTGGTGACATTGAGCAATAATATCTTCGCTAATCTTTTCAGCGCGACGCTCATCAAAAACAAAATTCTTGCCTATAAATTTATTTTCCAATGCCTGATCGTTTACTTGCCGCGTATATTCAATTATACCGCCTTCTAGTTGATACACATTTTTAAAGCCTTTGTGCTTAAAATACGCGCTGGCTTTTTCACAACGAATACCGCCAGTGCAATACATCACTAATTTTTTGTCTTCTTTATGTGCTTTTAAATCGTCTTCAATACTATCCAACGATTCCCTAAAAGTATCAACATCAGGCGTTACGGCATTTTTAAAATGCCCAATCTCGCTTTCGTAGTGGTTTCGCATATCAACCAAAACGGTTTTTTCATCTTCAATAAGTTCATTAAACTTTTCGGCATCAACATGAATGCCTTTGTTTGTAACATCAAAAGAGGTATCGTTTAAACCATCGGCAACAATTTTATCTCGCACTTTTACTTTTAACTTTAAAAAGGACATGTTATCTTGTTCTACAGCAATATTTAAACGGATGCCTTTTAAAAAATCGATGGTATCAAGATGTGTTTTAAATTTGCTGAAACGATCTGCAGGAAGTGATAACTGACCATTTATACCTTCCTGGGCTACGTATATTCTTCCTAAAACACCTAAGGCGTTCCAAGTGATAAATAAATGGTCTCTAAATTTTTGAGGGTTCTCAATTTTGGCGTACTTGTAAAAAGAAAGCGTCAGCCGTTTTCTACCGGCCTTATCAATTAATTCTGCTCTCTCTTTAGCACTTAATTTATTGTACAGTTGCATGCTATACCAATGTTTTAAGGTTAAAACCGCATAATGCGGATTAAAGAAAAATTTTCCAGTGCAAAAATACAATAATTAAAAAGAGCCAACAATTTAGCGCATAAAAAAAGCGCTTAGGTATTATACCTAAGCGCTTTAGTGGAGTTTGAGTTAGTCGTTTTCAAAACTCATAGCAAAATTTTCATAGCAAAAAATTTTCCTTTTCAATTACTAGATGCAAAAAAGAGCAAAAGGTTGCGTGGTATTATAATTTTTTATTTTTAAAACCTTTGAAAGCCCTATTCTAATTTTCTGGTTTATGTTGAAAACTATTATTGTGTCATGATAAAAGATGTAGTATTTTAGCGTGAATAACTTGAGAAAAAATTATATAAATGAGCAACGAAAAAGAAGCTAAGTTAAAAGCACTTAAACTTACATTAGATAAATTAGATAAAGCTTACGGCAAAGGAACCGTAATGAGAATGAGCGATGCCGCGGTTGTAGATGTTGATACCATACCATCGGGTTCGTTAGGGTTAGATATCGCTTTAGGTGTTGGCGGCTATCCGCGTGGGCGTGTTGTTGAAATTTATGGCCCTGAATCTTCAGGAAAAACAACCCTTACCCTACACGCTATTGCCGAAGCGCAAAAAGCTGGAGGTATTGCCGCTTTTATTGATGCTGAACATGCTTTTGATCGATTTTATGCTGGAAAATTAGGTGTAGATATTGATAACCTAATTATTTCGCAACCAGATAATGGTGAACAAGCTTTAGAAATTACCGATAATTTAATTCGTTCTGGTGCTATTGATATTGTTGTTATCGATTCTGTTGCGGCACTTACTCCAAAAAGTGAAATAGAAGGCGAAATGGGTGATTCTAAAATGGGCTTGCATGCGCGTTTAATGTCTCAAGCTTTAAGAAAACTTACAGGCTCAATAAGTAAAACAAATTGTACTGTAATATTCATTAACCAATTGCGTGAAAAAATTGGTGTTATGTTTGGTAACCCAGAAACCACAACTGGTGGTAATGCTTTGAAATTTTATGCTTCTGTTCGATTAGACATTCGTCGGTCAACTCAAATTAAAGATAGTAACGGTAATGTTTTAGGTAACAAAACCAGAGTTAAAGTGGTTAAAAATAAAGTAGCGCCGCCTTTTAAAATGGCAGAGTTTGACATTATGTATGGTGAAGGCGTAAGTAAAGTTGGAGAAATATTGGATGTTGCTGTAGAACTTGAAATTGTTAAAAAAAGTGGCTCATGGTTTAGTTATGATGACACTAAACTAGGGCAAGGAAGAGATGCCGTTAAAGCTATAATAAAAGATAACCCCGAACTTTTTGACGAACTCGAGGCAAAAATAAAAGCCGCCATTAAAATTTAAAACAAAAACTAAAAAATCCCGAAGAATCGGGATTTTTTAATTTTACACGCAACCTTTCCATTATAAATGCATCTAGTAAAGGCAAACATGTATTTAAAAAGAAAAATTATTTATTATGAAAAGATTGCTTGTACTTTGCTTAACGCTGGTGTTATTTGCCTCATGTAGCTTGGACGATGATAGTACAAATTATAGTTTTGAGATTTTACCGGTTGAAAGCGTGGACATTCCAGATGAATTTGTATTAGGAGAAACATACCCCATAACTGTGTCTTATTTTAGACCTTCTACATGTCATTCATTTAGGGAGTTTTATTATTTAAAAGAAAACAACGAGCGTACGGTGGCTCCTGTAAACTATGTTTTTGAACAAAACAACTGTGAGAGTTTAGAAGAAAATTTGGTAGAAGCAACCTTTAATTTTATGGTAACTAGCAATGGTTCATATATCTTTAAGTTTTGGCAAGGAGAAGATGCTAATAACGAAGATCAATACTTAATTTTAGAAGTGCCTGTTGTAGAATAGTTTAAATTATTAATTAATACGTGTTTAATTTGAGTTTAAATCAACTCATAGAAAATTGTAAAATTAATGATACTAAAGCACAAGGAGAATTATACAAACTCTTTTCGAGTAAGCTATTTTCTGTTTGCTTAAAGTATTCGCGAAACTATGTAGAAGCTGAAGATAATTTGCAAGACGCTTTTTTAACCATTTTCAACAAAATTGAGCAATATAAAAATAAAGGTTCTTTTGAAGGTTGGCTAAAACGGATTACCGTAAATACGGTTTTACAACGCTACAGAAACGAAAAAGTTTTTGATATAATAAATGAAGATGCTATTGAAGATGTTGAAGTAGAAGTTGATGAGGATAACATTTCCATCGATTACCTATTAAAAATCATTCAAGAATTACCAGATAGATACCGATTGGTTTTTAACCTTTATGTGCTTGATGGCTATTCGCATAAAGAAATAGCAGCCATGTTAAAAATAAATTTAGGAACATCAAAATCTAATTTAGCTCGGGCTAGACAAATTTTGAAACAAACTATTGAAAATTATAAAACAACACAAAGTTTACAATCTTTATAATGCCAGATAAAAAACATATAGACAGATTATTTCAGGAAAGCTTCAAAGATTTTGAAGCCACGCCTAGCGATGCTGTTTGGAAAAATATTGAAGCACAACTAAACCAAAAAAAGAAAAAGCGCAGAGTTATTCCTATTTGGTGGCGTTATGCTGGTGTTGCAGCTTTATTGCTACTGCTTCTAACTGTTGGAATTAATTATTTTAATAACGACAATGAACCACAAACCAATGAAATTGTTGATACAGAAAATAAGGCTACAGATGCTTTGAAAGACCAAGTTGAAAAACCTAACGGGTTTAATGAGTTAAATAAAACTAATGAAGCTATTACAAATAATAATACTTTAAAAGACAACAAGCTGAATAACGTTGATGGCGCTATTGTAAATGCTAATTCTAAAGATAATAGAAATCAAAAAACATCTGAAAACTTATTAAATAATAATATTAATACCTCAAAAGCGACTTCAATTGCAGAAACATCAGCCTCAAAAAATATAAACGAAAGTAAAATTAGCGACTATTTACCTTCTGATAAAAAATCAAAAGCGTCTAATTCCATATTAAAACCCGAAGATAAAACTGTAATTGCTTCAAATTCAAAAGAGGAAAACAATAAAGCTGTTCAAAATAAAGAAAACGCCATTTTAATTGATAAAAATAAAGCTGAAATCATTTTAAACAATCTTTCAAAAAATAATTCAGCTATAGCTCAAAATGAAGCTTCAAAAGCCAAAGAAAAAACAGAATCTTTAGCTGAAAATACTTTAGCTAAAAACACGCTAACTATAGAAGATGCTATAGATAAAACCAAAGATATTACTGAAAAAGAGAAATTGAACAGGTGGAGTATTGCCCCAAATGCTGCACCTGTTTATTTTAATACTTTAGGCGAAGGCTCTTCTATAGATCCGCAGTTTAATAGTAACTCAAAAACAGGCGATGTTAATATGAGTTATGGTATTTCTGCAAGTTATGCGGTAAATAAAAAATTAAGTATTCGCTCTGGTATTAACCGCGTTAATTTGGGTTATAATACTAATAATGTGGTTGTATTTCAATCCGTTGGTGTAAGTAGTTCTAGTGTTTTAAGAAATGTTGATGTTAGTACAAATAATAACTCGGCAGCAGATGCATTAACAAATGGAAATGGAGAAACTATTTCTATTATTAGTGGCGCTGGTTTTAACTCAAATAGTGGTCCAGAATCTTTCGCTTCTAATACGTCTATCAATCAATCTTTAGGATATATCGAAGTGCCTCTAGAAATTCAATACACCCTTTTAGATAAAAAATTGGGGGTTAATGTTATTGGTGGGTTTAGTTCATTCTTTTTAAGCGATAACAAAATATTTTCGGAAGCTGAAGGCAGTGCAAGAACCTTTTTAGGTGAGGCCACCAATATAAATAACGTAAGTTACAGTGCTAATTTTGGTTTGGGTTTAAACTATCAAGTATCTAAAAAAATAGACTTGAATTTAGAACCTATGTTTAAATATCAAATAAATACGTTTAATAATACATCTGGCAATTTTCAACCCTTCTTTATTGGGGTTTATACCGGATTCGCCATTAAATTTTAGGTTTTTGGTTAGATCTAGATATTGATTTTCATTAAGCTCGGAAATCAATATCAAAAAAAAACTGCCCGTCCCCTCGGGCAGTTTTTTATTTATTGAACAAGTTGTATTTTGCTTTACTCTAGGTTCTTTTTATTTAAGATGAATTTAGCTATGAAAACAGCACCGAAAGCGGCTCCTCCTATTGCTCTCCCAACTATAACCTTACCAATCTTTTTACCTGCTGTTTTCTCATATAAGTATGTCATGGACTTTTTCTATATTTTACCATTAATTCATTAATTATACCAACTATAAGAGATATAATTAATCTTGGAATTGTTTCTTCTTCGGAAAAATCAAAAAACTTTTTATCATTTAATAATTCAGTCATCAGATAAACACCTAGTGAAACAAAGAGTATTGATAAAGTTTTTTTTAGTAATTTCATGGTGTAATAGGAGTTTCATCAAAATAGATTGTATTATCTTTTACTGCACACCAAGCCCACGCCGAAAACGCAGAAATTACTCCAGTAATTGCTCCATTAGCAATACAACCACCAACAGCTCCGGTAACTGTTCCAATAACAGGAACAGTTACCGTTCCAGCTACAGCTCCAGTTATACCGCCTCTTATACAGCCTGCCACAAAACCACTTACAAGTCCTTGACCAAGTGCTCTACCACATCCACCTTTAGCTTGAGATTTGGAATTTTTTTTGTTATGTAAATCAGAATATTCTAAGCTAAATTGAGTAACTTCTTTAAAACTAAAAAGTGTAAACATTAAATTATTTTTATCTATATCACTTAAATTTGATTGATCAAGAATAATTTTATATTCTTCTATTTTTGGGATTATCTCTGAATCATTTAAATCTTTAATTTCTTGAAAAAATGGAGTAAGGAATTCCTTGTATTGTTTCGGACAATCTGAACATTCTTTATATTCACTTAATGATTTCTCAACATCAATTTCATCTTTAAATTTTTGGTATGATTTCTGACCCTTTGTCAATTCTTGTAATACTGTATTACTGTTCGTGCCACCAATAAATAAGTCAGTTATTAGTTGTCTATTTACAGCCGTATTTAGATTATCAATAACATTTTCTTTAGTTTGTATTTCTTCTTCATTAGAACAACTGGAAATCAGACTCGAAACAGAAAAACACACAATGAATACTAGTAAAATTTTTAGTTCAATTTTTTTCATAATTTTTAAAATTTAAACCTATAGCTAAATAGGCTGATTAATAAACAATTTGTTTAAGAAGTCTAAAAATTAAGAAGTCATTTTTGTAAGAAGTCTTTTTCGCTATGAATCTATTTACAGGGAGAATAAAAAAACTAGCGCTAGTTATGTTGCAACATTTTTGTTGAGACTTGTTTTAAGAGACTTCTTAATAACCCAAAACTCATACTCAACTATCCAAAAGTAAAAAAAAAAAAAGAGAATCTGCAAAATTTTTCGTCTTATTTTTAAGATATTTATTGTAAGTTTTTTATTTGTTTTGATTATTACGGGAAACCCATAATTAGATTGAAGTGAATTCTTTCTTTTTACTTTGAAAGGAATCAAATACTTGTAATTGATTTAAAATAATAGCTCTTGCCGTAGTATTTAAAATCCGTGTATCATCAACAGTCAAACCTTTAGTCGATAAAAATTCATGGATTTTAACTCGCATTTTACCTGGGCTTCCACTAAAAAAGGTATAAGAAAATCGTCTTTTATTATCAGCAAATGTAATTGGCACAATGGGTATTTGGTGGTTTATCGCCAGCCTAAAAGCACCATCTTTAAATTCATCTAACATAATATGCTCTTCTGGCACACCACCTTCAGGAAAAATACAAATACTAACGCCTGTTTTTAATCTTCTTTGTGCTCTCAAAAAAACAGCTTGTCTACTTTTAACAGAGCTTCTGTCTACTAAAATACACGTACGCTTATAAAAAAATCCGAAAAGGGGAATTTTAGCTAACTCCTGTTTCCCTACAAAAACAAAGGGATTTTTAACCGATACTAGCATCAGCATAATATCTGCCATTGATGTATGGTTGGCAATAAACATGTAACTTTTATCTTTTTCTGGTGTTTGCTCGCGTTTAATTCTATAATTAAAACCCATCCCAATTAAAATAATCTTTGCCCAAATTCGCGCAATTTTAAAAAAGAACGGATACCATGATTCTTTTGAAATTGAAATTAAAAGCATAGGAAACATCATCAGTATTGGTAATGTTACCAAAAAGTAAAACCAAATACGGTAAAGTGTCCAGAATATATATTTAAAAATCTTCATAAAACCCAAAAATACATAATTGTATTGAGCAATTTTATTAAAACGTTTACCTTTGCTCGAATAAGAAAACTAGAGTTTAATTTTAATAAGATTCCCGCTTTCGAGGGAATGACAAGATGGCAAGAATACTAACAGGCATACAAAGTACAGGAACACCTCATTTAGGGAATATTTTAGGTGCAATAATACCAGCCATTGAAATGGCAAATAATCCTAAAAACGATTCGTATTTATTTATCGCAAATCTGCACACTTTAACGCAAATTAAAGATGCTGAAATGTTGCGCACAAACACCTATTCAACGGCTGCTACTTGGTTGGCTTTTGGTTTAGATGTTGAAAAAACCGTATTTTACAGACAAAGTGATGTCCCACAAGTAACAGAATTGTCGTGGTATTTAAGTTGCTTTTTTCCGTATCAGCGTTTAACATTAGCGCATAGCTTTAAAGATAAAGCCGATAGGCTTGAAGATGTAAACTCGGGTTTATTTACATACCCGATGCTTATGGCTGCCGATATTTTATTATATGATGCCGAAATTATTCCTGTGGGGAAAGATCAGGAGCAACATATTGAAATGACCCGCGATGTGGCCTCTCGTTTTCATGCTAAAGTTGGTGAAACCTTTGTTTTGCCAAAGGCTGAAGTACAAAAAGACACAAAACTTATTTCAGGTACTGACGGTGAAAAAATGAGTAAAAGCAGAAACAACATCATCAACATATTTTTAGATGACAAAAAACTGCGCAAGCAAATCATGTCTATTGAAACGGATAGCACACCACTTGAAGACCCTAAAGATTGGAACACGTGTAACTGTTTTGCGATTTATAATTTATTGGCTTCTGATGAACAAATAACCAGCATGAAGGCCAATTACGAAAATGGCAATTATGGTTACGGACATGCAAAACAGGCTTTATTTGAATTGATTATTGAAAAGTTTGCTGCCGAACGCGAGCGTTATAATTACTATATGAATAATCTTCCTGAAATTGATAAAGCGTTGGCTATTGGTGCCAAAAAAGCAACATTAGTGGCTGATAGTGTTTTAAAAAGAGCCAGGGAGAGGGTTGGGTATTAATTGGTTTTATAAGAACTATTTGATGGGTATTTTAAATTCTGACTGACATCAATTTACATTATTGATAATCAGTGTTTTTATTAAAACCGGGGGTTCTGGTTTTAAATCAAATTTAAATTTGTTTTAAATTCTTTTGGCGTTAATACCAACAAACCCCTAAGTAGGTCTTCGCAAACCTGTTTTTTTACGTGTTAATCTAATTTTATAAAGTTCTTAACGTCAATAGTCCGTTAAGTTCGGGTCTAAACAACTGGTTATCAACAA
>TARA_R110002049_G_scaffold138103_2_pt1 | contig 17447 bp, 18 predicted proteins | sample TARA_R110002049 | Tara Oceans TARA_R110002049 (sample SAMEA4396941) | marine metagenome | biome: Polar Biome; feature: [SRF] surface water layer (ENVO:00010504); material: water (ENVO:00002006), including particulate matter (ENVO:01000060) such as... | depth 5 m | reverse complement strand
ACCATGGCCGCGAACAGATTGCGATGTACCGCCCACGCCGTTGGGTTGCGCCGGGCCGCGGCATGAAAATCGCTCACTGCATCGCCCGTATTGCCCACCAGCAGGCGCATCACGCCGCGGTTGTTGAGGTGGCTCCAGGCCAGCGTGCCACTGTCCAGTTGCACGGCGATGTCACAGGCTCGCTCCGCCTTGTGGTAGTCCCCTTTTTCGTACCAGGCTCGGCAGATCAGTGAATACCCCTGCGCCTGATAGGTTGCATGCGTGAACGAATCGACACGCGAGCCGAGGAGGCTCAGAGCCTGGTCGGGTCGCCCGCGCTCCAGCGCCCGCTCCGCCTTGGTCAACAGGTTGGGACGATAGTGCTCGATGGCATCCGCATTCGCCCTGGCGTTCCAGAGCAACATGGTTACCGCCGCAAGACCAATAACAGTAATTAAAATGCGTGTGGATTTCATGGCGTATTCCTCCTCCTGTGGAGTGACGGTGTCCACTCTACCCATCGCTTAAATGTATAGATATACCAGAAATATATAGATACTATGCGTTTATGAATAGCAAAGACCCCCTGCGCGACTGGGCTGATATCCGGCTTTTTCTCGCCATTGTCGATCACGGTAGCCTGGTGGCCGCGGCCGAGCACCTCGATATCACGCAGCCCACGGTGGGGCGGCGCCTGGCGGCCATGGAAAAACGCTTCGGCACGCACCTGTTCGTACGCGCCGGGCGGCGCATGCAATTGACCGACGCCGGGGCCAGTATCCTGGAGAGCGCGCAGCGCATGGAACGCGAGATGCTGGCCATCGAGCGCTCCATCGAGGTGCAGTCCACCGAACTCTGCGGCGAGGTAATTGTCTCGGCCACCGAAGGTACCGGTACCGAATGGCTGACGCCCGTGCTGCTGGATTTTCACCGCCTCTATCCGGAGATCGTGGTGAAGGTACAGATCGAAAATCGCGCGGTAGACCTGGTGCACCGCGAGGCGGATGTGGCACTGCGGCTGGGCGAGCCTATGCAGCCAGACCTGATCGGCAAGCGGCTGATTACCGTGGGCTTTGGGTTGTATGCCAGCCCGGCCTATCTGCAGCAGGCGCCTGTGCTGAATAGCCTGGAAGACCTGCAAGCGCACACGCTGGTGGGGCTCGATACCTCGTCCGGCCCGCGTATGCCGGCCAGCATGGCGTTTGCCGGGGCGGACGCCCTGCCGGGCACCTATGTCTATCTCACCAACAGCCCCGCCGCGCAGATGTCGGCAGTGCGGGCGGGCTTCGGTATCGGCGTGCTGTCACATCGCTGGGCTGCGATGACGGGCGATCTCACCCGCATCTTCCCTGAATACAGCGCCGCATCACTGGATCTCTGGCTGGTGACTCACGAAGAGCTGCGTTACAGCGCGCGCATTCGCGCCATCTACGATTTCATTGCGCAGCGCGTGATCGCAGACAGGCTGCTGTTTGAGCACGGCGCGCCCGCGGCATAATCTCAGGCGTCCACCACCCTCCCTAGCGTGGCGTCGCCCATGATCGTGGTGCGGTGGATCACCCGTTCCACACCGGGCGGCGTGCCGGTGGCGCAGTGCATGGCGCGCCAGTTGTCCCACAGCACCATGTCGCCCGGCGCCCAGCGGTGGAAGTAGTGGAACTCGGGTTTGCGCGTGTGCGCCACCAGCCGTTCGAGCAGCTCGACGGCCTCGTCGTTGGACAGCCCCACCTTGTGCGGCGCCACCATGCGTTCCAGAAACTGCTCGCAGATTTCCAGCACCTTGCGGCCCGTCACCGGGTGTGTGACCACAGCCGGGTAGGCGACCTCCGGGAAATTCGGAAACTGGATATCGGCGGGCTTGCGCGGACTATAAGCGCTCGGTTCATAGCCCTCGGTATCCACGTAGCGCATATGCCGGCGCTGCATGCTGAAGGCGTAGGTCACTTCCACCGTGTCGATCAGCGCTTTGGTATCGTCGTCCAGCGCGTCATAGGCCTTGGCGAGATCGCCGAAACCGGTGAGGCCGTCTTCCTCGGCGCACACCACCGCGCGCAACAGGGCGCCACGGTTGGGCTTGCCCGTGTAGTGCAGATCCATGTGCCAGTCCAGCTTGCCCACTATATCGCGACCGTTGTAGCGGGCGACCATGTACTTTTCCTTTTCCGGGTCGTTCACCAGGGTGAACAACTCCGGGTACTCCTTGGAGGTGGTGGCCGCGAGTGGATGCATCTCCAGCTCCCCGAACACGCGGCTGAAGGCGATCTGGTTCTGCGGGTTCACGTCCTGCCCGCGAAACACCAGAATGGCGTGCTCGTTCCACAAATCCACCAGCTCGGCGGCCAGCCCGCTGTCGATCGGCTGCGTGATATCAAACCCTGAGACTTCAACGCCGACGTTGTCGAGCGCCCTGATTGTAAGTGCCATCGATGTTCCTTTTATCAGTCCAGTACCGCGGGGTCGGCCCGCAACTCCCTGCGAGCCATCGCCTCCCACAAAAAAGGAAAGCCGTTGGCATCGGGCAGCGCAATTTCCGCTACCTGTTCGTCGGTTAGCGGCACGCCACCGCCCACCATTTCCAGCTCATAGGCGCGTTTGCTGCGCCACTCCAGCGTGGCAACCCGCAGGTGGGCCTGGCGCAAATCCCGCGCCACGACCAGTGAGCCGTGGTTGGCGAGCAATGCCCATTTGGCATCGCCCAGCGCCTTCGCCGCGGCGAGGCTCTTGTCTTCATTCTCGAAGGTGCCGGCATATTCATTGTATAGCGGCAGCGGGCCATCCACGTAGGCGCCCGCCTGGTCGTACACCGGGGGTACCCGGTGCATATTGGCCCAGATGCCGCTCCACTGTGCGTGGTTGTGAATCACCACGTTCACCTCCGGGCGCAGCCGGTGCAGTTGCAGGTGCAGACCCACCGCCGGTGTGATGTTCCACTCGCCTTCGAGCACCTTGCCCGATTCGTCGAGGGTGATGATATCGCTGGCGCAGAGCTCGTCCCAGGCCAGCTCCCAGGGGTTGGCGAGAATGCGGCCATCCTCCAGGCGATAGGTAATGTGGCCGGCGATATGTTCGTTCCAGCCCTCCCGAAACAGCATGCGGCACATCAGCGCAACCTGCGCCTGCGGGCTCAACGCGGGCAGCAGCGGCAGGCGCCCGGGATTCGGGGCAAACATTTTGATGACGTCGGCGTTGATTCCGGCTATCTGGTGCATAAGGTTACCTCCAGCCCTTACTGTACAAAGCCCGCCGAGGAGTTCATATACAGACGAATTGGCCACACGGAATTTTTCCCGAGGCGGATCACCAGGCCATACCGATCGTTGTCATAATCCTCTACCCACTCGTAGGTCATCTCGATCGGTTCGGGCGCATCCGGACGCCTGCCGACAACTACCACCTCCTCCATCACCGTGCTCTCACCGATCGCGGATTTGGGCACCGCGAGGGTGATTTTGCGGGTCTCTACAGATTCGGCATCGTCAACGTCTACCACTTCCATGCCGGTAGCAACATCAATGTGGCCCTTCACGAGTTCGATCCAGTCGGATTCCATCGACTCGTCGGCGGCCAGCGCCAGCCCCGCAGCGAGTGCCAGCGCGAGTAGCGGCAGGCTTCGCATTCCATGTGAGAACAAGCGTTTAATCATGACGATTCCTTTTGAGCGGACCATTAAAAGCCCAGCATAACGCACTTTATCTTGCGGAAAAATCGTACCCCGGTGGCGTGTCGAAGGGCGCCTGGCCGCGCCGCCTGCGCAGCCAGTTGAGAGCCCGCATCACCCCGCGCCGCATCACCAGCCAGCGCTCAAGCCTGTATTTTCCGGGAAAGTTCATCAGCAGCAGGCCAGCCATCAGGGTCAGAAGGCCCTGGCCGGGCGTCACCAGCATGATAATGCCCAGCGCCACCAGCAGGCTGCCAAGCAGATTCATCATCAGCGCGATGAATATCGTGTAGAGCGGCGCCCGCGGCATGCCATGCAATGCCGCACGCCGTTCACGCGAAAAATAGTCGTGCGGCAGCCGGGCCACAACCCAGGGCACCGCCGCGAGCGTTGCCAGAAAAACGAACACAGAGGCAGCGCTGGCGATCAGCAATAATTCCTGCCAGTGAGGGAATGGATCCATGGCGCCATCCTACCAGCTTGCCCGGTGCCAGTGCCTGCATGGCGCAACGGGGTTTTGCCACAATAGTGCCGTTGGCATCATACCGGTGAGACCGCATAATGCCCCCCGGAAACAGCCGCCACACCCGTGACCATAGCGCGGGTGCCGGCACCACGCATCACCGCCGCACAGCGCGGTAACAACACGGGCACCACCATGACCCTGGCCCTTTCAGTACTCGACCAGTCACTTGCCCGCTCGGCGGATCAGGCCTCCGCCGCGCTGCAGGAAACACTGCAAATGGCGCGCTGGTGTGAACAGCTCGGCTACACCCGCTTCTGGGTTTCCGAGCACCACGCCTTTCCCACGGTGGCGGGTAGCGCTCCGGAAGTGTTGCTGGCGGCCATCGGTGCGGCAACCCAGAGCATCCGCATCGGCTCCGGTGGCATCATGCTGCCCCACTACAGCCCCTACAAAATCGCCGAGGTCTTCTCCCTGCTCTCGAGCCTGTATCCGGGGCGGATCGACCTCGGCATCGGCCGCGCGCCGGGCGCGGACATGCCCACGGCCACGGCGCTGGCGGGCGGTCGTCGCCCGCGCTTTGAGGATTTTCCGCAGCTCAGCGCCGAGCTGGCGCACTATTTGTGGGAAGAGCATACGCAACCGGTGGTGAGCCCGCGCCCGCAGGAAAAAATCCCCCTGTGGATGCTCGGTTCCAGTGCCGACAGTGCCGTGCTGGCCGCCGAGCGCGGGCTGCCCTATAACCTCGGGCTGTTCATCAACCCGCAGGCCGACAGCCGCCTGATCGGCCATTACAAAAAGCACTTCCGTCCCAGCGCACTGCAAGCCGAGCCCTATGCAATTCTGGCACTCAGCGTATTCTGCGCAGACTCGGAGGAGAGGGCCCGCCTGCTGCAACTGACCTACGACATCAACCTCCTGCGGTTTTTCAGCGGGCAATCGGACGGGCGCTCACTCACACCCGAGGAGGTCGCCAACTATCCCATCGGGCCGCAGGAAGAAGCCTTCATTGCCAGCCGTGTGCCGGGCAGGGCTACCGGTACGCCAGCGCAGGTACGCGCGCGCCTGGAGTATCTGGCCGAACTGCATCAGGCGGACGAAATCATGGCCGTCAGCAATATGTACTACTGTGAAGATCGCAAGCGCTGCTTTGAGTTGTTGCGTGACAGCTTCGCCAACGATTGACATAAGACATCGAAAACCGCAGCCACTGGCCGCATACTTCCGGCCAGTTCGCAAGGAGAAGCGATCGCCGTGAAGAAGATCATCGCATTGCTGGCAGGCCTCGGCGTGGTAGTGGCGGGTATCTGGCTGATGAATCAGCAACCGCCGCCCGAAGTCGCGCTGCACAGCGTTAGCCGCGGCCTGGTAGAGAGAACCGTCTCCAACACCCGCGCCGGCACCGTGGAGGCCTGTCGCAGATCCAAACTCTCGATGCCCATCGGCGGGCGCGTGGATACCCTTGCCGTGGATGAGGGCGACCGCGTGGAAGCGGGTCAGGTACTGCTGTCATTGTGGAACAAGGATCGCCAGGCGATGGCTGCGCAGGCGCGCGCGCAACTGCTGGCCGCCGAGAGTCGCAGCAGACAGGTGTGTGTCGAAGGGGCCAACGCGCAGCGCGAGGCGCGCCGGCTCGACACGCTTCAGGCGAGGAACCTCGCGTCCAAAGAGGCCGCGGAGCTCGGCCGTACGCGCGCCGAGGCCGGCCAGTTCGCCTGCCAGGCGGCGCGCGATGAGGCGCAGGTGGCGAGCGCCAACGTCGACATGAACGAGGTGCTGCTGGAAGAAACCTACCTGCGCGCGCCCTTTGCCGGCGTGATCGCGAAAATCAATGGCGAAATCGGCGAGTACGTCACGCCCTCCCCGCCCGGTGTTGCCACCCCTCCGGCCGTAGACCTGATCGACTATAGCTGCCTGTACGTTACCGCCCCCATCGACGAAGTGGATGCCGGCGGCCTGCAGCCGGGCCTGCCTGCGCGCATCAGCCTGGATGCCCACCGCGGCGAGGTTTTCCCGGGCACGCTGGACAGGATTGCGCCCTACGTGCTGGATTTCGAGAAGCAGGCGCGCACGGTGGAAATCGACGTGTCTTTCGATGATCCGGAAGCACGCTCACGCCTGCTGGTAGGCTACAGCGCAGACATCGACCTCATTCTGGAAACCCGCGACAACGCACTGCGGGTTCCCACCGAAACGGTGCTGGAGGACGACGAGGTCTTTCGCTTTAATCGCGGCACAGGTCTGCTGGAGCGCGTGGCCATCGAGGTGGGCCTGCGCAACTGGAATTTCACCGAGGTGACCGGCGGCCTGAACGAGGGCGACGAAATCGTACTATCGCTCGATGTGCCCGGCCTTGAGGACGGCCTCAAAGTGCGGCCGCGGGATGATTGAAGTCAAAGGCGCAACGCGTGTCTTCAGGCTTGGCGAGAGCGAAGTCCGGGCCCTGGACGAGGTTACGCTGACGATCGACCAGGGCGACTATGTTTCCGTAATGGGCCCCTCGGGTTCGGGTAAATCCACCCTGCTGAACATGCTCGGTTTGCTCGATCGGCCCGACAGCGGCCAGTACCTGTTAAACGGCGTTGACACGCTCTCCCTCGGCGAGGCCGAGCGCGCCAGGCTGCGTCGCGAGGAGATCGGTTTCGTATTCCAGTCCTACCATCTCATCGGCAGGCTAACCGCGCAGGAGAATATCGAACTGCCCCTGATGCTGACGGGCGTTGCCGCAAAACAACGGCACGCGGTAGTGAGCGGCATTCTGCAAAAACTGGGTATTGCGCCGCGCGCGCACCACTTGCCCAACCAGCTCTCCGGCGGCGAACGCCAGCGGGTAGCCATTGGCCGCAGCATCGTGATGAAGCCGGGCATTCTGTTGGCCGACGAGCCCACCGGCAACCTCGACACCCGTTCCGGCTCGGAGGTGACTGCGATACTCGAAGCACTGAATGCCGAGGGCATCACGCTGCTGGTGGTAACACACGACAACGACATGGGTGCCCGCGCGCGCCGCAGGATTCGCATGCGCGACGGCCGTGTGGAAGCCGATATCCGCGGCGATACCCCGGCGTGAGTATGCGCCTGACAGACCTGTTCCGTTTTACCCTGCTCGCGCTGGGGCGGCAGCGCTTTCGCAGCCTGATGCTGCTGCTCTCCGTGGGCCTCGGCGTTGCTGCCGTGGTGATTCTCACCGCGCTGGGCGAGGGGGCGCGGGGCTATGTGCTGGGGGAGTTCGCCTTCCTCGGCAAGGACACGGTGATCATCTTTCCGGGACGCAAGGAAACCACCGGTGGCATGCCGCCGGTGAGTGGCGCCGCCGCCCGCGCGATCACGCTTGAGGAGGTGAACGTACTGCAGCGCTCCGTGCCGGGCGTCGCAGACGTCGCGCCGCTGGTGGTGGGCAACGGGCCGGTATCCCACCAATCCCGCGAGCGCGACAGCCTGGTCATAGGCACCAGCGCAGCTTTTTTTCCCATGCGCGAACTGGACATTGCCCAGGGCGCAAGCCTGCCGGACATGCCTCTGGACCAGGGCGCGCCGGTGGCTGTTATCGGCCACAAGCTGAAGCGCGAACTGTTCGACAACCGCCGCGCCATCGGCCAGTGGCTGCGCCTGCGCGACTACCGCTTCAGGGTGGTGGGGGTATTGTCCAGTGGCGGCGATTCCTTCGGCATGGATCTCAGCGAGGCGATATTCATCCCGGTCGCGTCCGCGCAATCGGTGTTCAATGTGCATGGTGTCTTCCGGGTGATGCTCAGGGTCAGTGACAACCACGATATGGACACGGTCAAGGAAGCCCTCCGCCAGCGCATGCAGGAATTACACGATGGCGAACAGGATGTGACCATCGTCAGCCCGGACGCGATGTTGTCCACGCTGGATGATATCCTCAAGGTGCTGACGCTCGGCGTGGCCGGCATTGCGGGCATCAGTCTCATTGTGTCGGGGATACTGGTGATGAACGTGACGCTGATGTCGGTAAAACAGCGCACCGCCGAAATTGGCCTGCTGAAGGCCGTGGGAGCTCCCGCGGCGCAGGTACGCACATTGTTCCTGGCAGAGGCGGGCATTCTCGCCACTGCAGGCGCGCTGCTGGGGATCGCCTTTGGCGCGTTGGTGGTATTCTCAGGACGGCACATCTATCCGGATGTCCCCTTCGCAACCCCCCATTGGGCGCTGTGGTCAGCGCTCGGCCTCGCCGTGTGCACCGCGCTGCTGTTTGCCTGGCTGCCGGCCCAGCAGGCCGCCAACATGGAGCCTGTGGATGCACTCGGCAAGCAGTAAACCGGCATGTTGCTGAGCGACTGGCTACGCTGGGTTTTCCGCGCCGTGACCACGGCGAAGCTGCGCAGCCTGCTGACCGCCCTGGGGATCAGTATCGGTATCGCCGCCGTCACCCTGCTGACCTCCATCGGCGAAGGTATTCGCGTTTACCTGATGGACAGCTTTTCCCAGTTCGGCACGCGTATTATTGCCATCACGCCCGGCAAATCCACCACCGGTGGCATGCCCGGTATTCTCACGACGATCAGGCCACTGTCGCTGGAGGATGCACAGTCACTGTATCGCCTGCCGCACGTGGATGCGGTAGTGCCGCTGGTGCAGGGTACCGCGAAGATCGAGAGCGCGCGTTTCAGCCGCGATACCGATGTCTATGGCGTAGGGCCCGACATGGCGCGCGCCTGGCGATTCAACGTGGCAGTAGGTCGCTTCCTGCCCGACGACGGCCTGCAAAATTCCCGCTACTACACGGTGCTCGGCACCCGAGTGAAACAGGAGCTGTTTCAGAACAGGAATCCGCTTGGCAGCTATGTACGCGTGGGCGGCTCCCGCTTTCGCGTAATCGGCGTGATGGAAAGCAAGGGCCAGTTGCTGGGTTTTGACCTTGACGACGCGATCTATATTCCCGCCGATCTCGCACTGCAGATGTTTAACCAGGAAAGCCTCATGGAAGTCGACGTGATTTTTCGCGAGACCACCACCTCCGGGCAGATGGCCGACCGCGTGCGCGATCTGCTCATCAGTCGACATGGCGATGAAGACTTCACCCTGTTCACCCAGGAAGACATGCTCGCCACCCTCGACAGAATTCTGTCGATGCTGAAAGTGGCGATCGCGGCCCTGGGCAGTATTGCGCTGGTTGTCGGCGGTGTCGGCGTGCTCACCATCATGACCACGGCGCTGCGCGAGCGCACACCGGAGATCGGTCTGCTCAGGGCCGTGGGCTGCTCGCGCACACAGATTTTGTGGCTGTTCCTCGGCGAGGCCATACTGCTCTCGGCGCTCGGCGGGCTGCTGGGCCTGGGCAGCGTGGCGGTCCTTGTGCTGCTGCTGAATGTCTTCGTACCCGGCCTGCCGGTGGCATTACAACCCGTCTACCTCTTCGCGTCCCTGGCACTCAGTTGCGGCGTGGGGCTGGCGGCGGGAATTTCCCCGGCACTGCACGCGGCAGGTCTCGACCCGATCGAGGCGCTGCGCGCCGAGTAGCCTGCAGGTGCTGCGTTCTGCGGCAATAAGTCACAAAAGCCCTGCCGAGCATGGAACTGGCTCACATTTTGGGGTGTCTGCAATTGTCCGCGCCGGGCGCCTGTGGTCCATTAGTCTCAGGGCTCAGCAGAAGCATCTGAAGGAATGAGGACCATGCAAGACGAGCAGCTGAACAAACCCGAAAACCTCAGTGATGAAACCTGGCGCCAACACCTGCGCTGGATGCACGTGATGCGCGAACAGGTCGAGAACAACTTCGCTCGCCACACGGCGCGGGTCGAAGAAGACGCAAACAAATGCAAAGCGCTGCTGGAGAACCACTTGGCGGTAGTACGCGCCAAACGCCGCAAAACCAGAAGCCTCTTCTGCGATTGATCCTGGCGGTCAATTTCGGCTAGCTTTGCAGGCCGTTCCCGCCATTGGACGAAGGCCTCCGTTGCAGTACCTTGGTGATACGATCAAGTAATCTGAACGTCTACCGAGGTCATCATGCAAACTGAATTCTGCAAGCAACTGGGCATCGAAATGCCCATCTTCGCCTTTACCCACTGCCGCGATGTGGTGGTGGCCGTGAGCAAGGCCGGCGGCATTGGCGTACTCGGCGCCGTCGGCTTCTCTGCCGAGCAACTGAAAGAAGAACTCGACTGGATTGACGCGCACATCGGCGATCACATCTACGGCGTGGATACCGCCATTCCGCAGAAATACGAGGGCATGGACAAAACCAGCCCGGAAGAACTGGTCGCGATGCTCAAGGACGCCATTCCCGAGCAACACCGCAAATTCGCCGACAAACTGCTCAGTGACCACGGTGTCCCGGAGTGGCCCGAGAAAGACGACGACATCACGCTCAGCTTCTCGGCGGTACAGGCCCAGGCGCTGGTCGATGAGGCGCTAACACATGACAAGTGCCGCATGATCGTGAATGCGCTCGGCACACCCCCGGCAGATATCGTGGACCAGGTGCACGCATCGGGACGACTGATCGGCGCGCTTGCCGGACGCCTCAAGCACGGTCTGGCGCACAAGGCCGCCGGCCTGGATTTCATTGTTTGCCAGGGCTCCGAGGGCGGTGGCCACGCGGGCGAAGTGACCTCGATGGTGCTCTGGCCGCAAATGGTGGATGCCGTGGCACCGCTGCCCGTGCTCGCCGCCGGCGGCATCGCCAACGGGCGCCAGATGCTGGCGGCCATGTCCATGGGTTGCGCGGGCGTGTGGATGGGCTCCATGTGGCTCAATTCCGAGGAGGCGAGTGCGGAACCCGCACAACGTGAGTCTTACATGCGCGCGACATCGGAAGACACGGTGCGCTCACGTTCTTTTACCGGCAAAACGGCTCGCATGCTGAAGAACGAATGGACGGAAGCCTGGGAGCGAACCGACACCCCGGACCCCCTGCCCATGCCACTGCAAGGCTATCTCACCTTCGACGCCGTGCGGCGTACGCATCGCTACGCCGGCAGCGGCGAATGTCAGAAGATCGCTTTTAACCCCATCGGCCAGGTCGTGGGACAGATCAACCAGATCGAGTCCTGCCGCGATATCGTGTTTCGTTTACTGAACGAATACAGCGACGCGCTGGAGCACGTCAACGCGATCACGCCGGAAGGCTGAACGCCGCGCCCTCGCCCCGCCGCGCCAACGTGGCCCGCGGCGGCGGCCAAGCTGCTACGGCGGCGGTGGATCTTCCTCCAGCGCTTCGCAGGGCCGCCACACGGAGCGATAGTCGTCGTCGGTGATCTCCGTGATCACCCGCGCCGGCGCGGCCCGCTGCACGCGCGGTAATACTCCTGGTTGAAGCCGCCTCGCCGCGCCTTGTTCGCGGGGCCGCTCGCCGTTTTTTTCGGGTTCCCCTCGCTGCAACACCACTGCCCCCATCGCGGCAACCGCTCGCGCCGCTTTGCATGAAACAACGCATTCTCGCGCAGCGTGTTCCCGCGGGGAACATCAGAAGCAAGCCGCCGCGTGGCAATTACCGTGGTATTGAGCCTGCGGGTGAGCGCTTCGCTGGCTGCGCGTCGCGGGGACGCGTTCGGGTCATCGCCAGCGTGCGATGCTGGCGCTATACTCAGGAGACGCTGGTAACGGAAGCTCGCTGTGGAAACAGTTCCCGTCACATCGACCAACAAGGAGCGCGCGATAGATATTCTGTCAGCGGCTTTTCACGATGACCCGGTAATGAACTGGTCCTGCAACAATCCGCGCAGTCTGGCGCCCTTCTTCGACTTTAGCCTGCCCATATTTTTACCGCACGGCCTCACCTACCTTGATCCGCAGGGCCGGGGCGCCGCCTGCTGGCTCGGGCCGGGCAAAAAACTCAAATGGCCGGTGAAGTTCTCCAGTGTGGTGAAAATCCTGCGACTCGGCGGGCTTCGCGGCCTGTATCGCATGCTGCGCAGTGGTTACTACACGGAGAAGCATCATCCCGGCGAGCCGCACTACTACCTGTTCGCCATCGGCGTCACGCCGCACAATTCGGGGCGCGGTGTCGGCTCCGCTTTAATATCCTGCATGCTGCGACGCTGTGATGATGAACAGATGCCGGCGTATCTGGAAAACTCAAAGGTCGGCAATCTGCCATTTTACGAGGGCCACGGCTTCCGCGTGATCGGCGAAATTCGTTTTGCCCGCAGCGCGCCACCCGTATGGCTGATGTGGCGCGATCCCGCTCCAGCCAGTGGATCAGCGCGCCGCTGATACCTGGTTCAGCGCGACGACGTTCCAGACAGGCTGGATAACAAGGCCTCCCGATCGACCTTGACCTGCGCCGTGGGCACGCGCGGGCATAAATCCCCGGCGTTCTCATCATCAGCATCCCGCGACAGATCCAGATCCAGCGCCTGCACTTTATCGGCGTTGAGTCCGTCGACCTCCAGTGAAGCCAGCAGCATGCCCATATTGGCCAGGGTGCTGGCCTGCGCTTTTACCAGATCGGTTACCGCGGAGATGAAGGCGCGTTCAGTATCAAAATACTCGTTCTGGCTGTCCAGCAGATCCAGCAGCGAACGCTGTCCAATATTGAACTGGTCACGGTAGGCGCGCCGTGTTTTGTCCTGCGCAGTCAGGTTGCGATCGAGCACGCGCACCTGGTTGTGCAGTGCCTCGATATTGTTGAAATCGATCATCACTTCCTGGCGAACATTCAAACAGGCCTGTTTGCGCTCTTCCATCGCCGCGTTGTAAAGATTGTGGAATTCACGCTTGCGCGCGCTGTCGGCGCCGCCGCGATACAGGTTGTACGACATAACCACTTCAATCGCTTCTTCGTCGTAGCGGCCTTCGAGACCGTCGGTATCGTGCTCCACCTCATTCCGATAACGCAGATCGAAGCGCGGCATCATCGGCGCATTGGTTGAATTCAGTGCCTCCTGCGCAGAGCGCAGATTCTCTATTGCAGAATTGATCACCGGGCTGCTCTGGTAGGCCAGTTCCAGCGCCACATCGCGCAACGCGGGAATTTGCTCCACAGGTACGGTCGGCACCGCGAGATCGTCGGCGGGAAGGCTGCCGCTGAGGCGCTGGAAGCGCGTCATCACATCGTGCAGGTTGCTGATCTCTGTCACCAGGTTGGATTCCGCCAGGGCGACACGCGCCGTGGCCTGCTCGAGATCCACGCCCTGGCTCACGCCACCCTCGGTGCGCTCATCAATGCGCTCGAAGATGCCCAGATGCACCTCCAGGTTCTGTTTGGCGTAGTTTACGAGGTGCTGGAATTTCACGGTGTCGAGATACGCCTCGGCCACTTCAAAAGCCACCTGCTCGGAAGCCTGCTTGAAATCGTAATAGCGGGATAGCTTGGCGTACCCCAGGCGCGCTACCTCGTCGCGGGTGGCGAAGCCATCGAACAGCATTTGCGTGATGCTGAAGCGCGTGGCGTCACGGCTGTAGTCGCCGAGGTCAATCAGGGGAGTCTCACGCTCTTCACGGCCGTATTCCGCCGACAGGTCCACACTGGGGAGGTACGCGCCGCGCGCGCCGCGCTCGGCTTCCCGGGAAGCCTCAAAGTTGTACCAGGCCGCATTCACGCGCGGACTTACCATCACGCCCTGGGTTATCGTTTCCCTGAGGCCCGATACCTCCAGCGGAACCTGGGAGTACTCTGTTTGCGCCTGCAATAACGAACCGGCCGGCAGCGCCAACACCAGCGCGATCCAGCGAACTCCTGTTATTCGAATCATGTTTTGCCCCTGCAATACGGTGTTTCACCCAATAATCAGCCTGTGCTCCGAGCAAACCGGCGGGCACAGATTCTCCTTGTGTGCACGCGGGGATTTGCCTGAACCCCCGATGCATCCACGTATTGTGGCTGAGTTTTGCGCGCGGCGAAACGCGTATAGTGGCACTACTTCACAAATGCACCGCTAATGTGCGGGAAACCCCCGTCGCGCGGCCCGCCGTTGCTCGAAATCAGATAGTATCGGGCAAAAACCAGCAGGGAGACGGCAGCGCCGACTCGAACCGCTTTGCCGCCAGCGCTCGCGAAACAGCTTTTTATACTGCGATCCGGAGCCGTTTTCCGACGCTTTGCGGCGCTGGCAGTGTGCGCCCTGATGTTCACGTCACTGACGGCGGCCCAGGTCGACTTTTCACGCATGCAGGCACTTGCACTGTCGCGTTACGGCCAGGAGACAGCGGCAACGGTGGATCGGTGGCAGGCCGAGATTGCCGCCATGCAAGGGCTTCCGGACGCCGCAAAGCTGGAACGCGCGAACCGCTTTTTCAACTCGCGCATCCGCTGGCTGGACGACGCAACGATCTGGCAGCAGGCAGACTACTGGGCGACACCGCTCGAGCTTATGGGCATGGGCATGGGCGACTGCGAAGACTTCGCGATCGCGAAATACACCACCCTCCTGCTGGCAGGCATGGACGTCGCCAAACTGCGCATCACCTATGTCAGGTTGCGCAATGCAAACATAAACGCCGATGGCAGCCAGGCACACATGGTGCTGGCCTACTATGCCGAGCCGCGCTCCGAACCCCTGATTCTCGACAATATCATTGCGGACATCCACAGCGCTTCGACGCGCAGTGACCTGACCCCGGTCTATGGCTTCAACAGCCAGGGCATCTGGGTTGGCGGCGCCCGCAATCCCGCATCCACCCAACCTGAAGCCCGACTCTCCCGCTGGCGCGACCTGTTGCGACGCGCAGCCGAAGAGGGCCTCGAATGAGACACAAGATGGAGACTGACCATGTCCTTGTATAAACAACTGTGGCTGGCGATTATTCTTCTACTGGCGCTTGTGTTGGGCGTGAGCCTGCTGGTAACCACGCTATCGGCAAAAAGCTATCTGGAAAAGCAACTCGCGATCAAAAACGCTGACAATGCCACCGCGCTGGCGCTCTCGCTGGGCCAGCAGGGCGCCGACCCGGTGCTCATGGAACTCACGCTCGCCGCGCAATTCGATACCGGCTTCTACGAGCTGATTGAACTCAGCGATCCCGATGGCAACACGCTGGTACGGCGCGAAGACGAGATTTCCACGGACACCGCAGCACCCGGCTGGTTCAGGCGCCTGTTGCCGATCGAGGCCACTCCCGGTATCGCGGCGGTGCAGGATGGCTGGCAACAGGTGGGCACGCTGACTCTGCAGAGTCATTCACGCTTCGCCTACCGGGAACTGTGGGAGACCACATTGCTGCTTGCGGCGCTCTTCCTGCTCGCCGCGATCGGCGCAGGCGTGGCTGGCAGCATGGCCCTGCGGCGTATTCTGCAGCCCCTGCAGGCGGTGGTCGCACAGGCCCAGGCGATCGGCCAGCGTCAGTTTGTAACCACCGAGGAGCCCCTCACCCGCGAGTTCCGGCAACTCGTTAGCGCAATGAATACTTTATCCACGCGTATTCGCAGCATGCTGGTGCAGGAGACGCAGCGCCTGGAGCAATGGCAGCGCAGTTCGGTCATCGATCCGGTGACCGGCCTGAACGACCGGCAACCATTTCTCGGCCACCTGCAGACGATACTGGAGCGGGACGATGGCGCCGCGGCCGGGGCCCTTTGCCTGGTGCGCCTTGATGGTCTTGCCCAGTTGAATCAGAACTACGGCCGCAAAGCGATGGACAGCCTGCTCGCGGATATCGGCGCAGCGTTGCGTCAACTCGCGGCGGCCAACGCCGGCTGGTATGCGGCACGCCTGAACGGCTCGGATTTCGCCCTGCTGGCTCCCGGTGAGCTGGAAGCACAGGAGTCCGCCAGGGACTTGCAGCGCGCGATGCAGGAGGTGATTGCCAACCACGCGCTCGAGGAAGCCCCGCCCTTACCCGGAGCCGCCACGATCTACGGCGTGGATGACGACGTCAGCGAATTGCTGGCCCGTCTCGATGGCGCACTGATCGCGGCGGAGCGCGAGCAGGTTTCCTCGGTGGTGATCGCGCACAAGGGGGATATACCCATGCGTCCGATGCGGGAACGCCTCGAAACGTGGCAAACAATTCTGCATCAGGCTATCGCCACGCGCAGTTTTTCGCTGGCGGAATTTCCGGTGATCGACCGCGAGGGCCGCGTGCTGCACAACGAGGCCTTGGCGCGCCTCGAGCACGCCGGACAGACCCTGCGGGCCGGGGAGTTTCTGCCGTGGATACATCGACTACAGCTCGTCACGGCGCTGGATCGCAGCGTTGTTGCGCTCGCCCTGGCCCGGCTCGACGGCGCAGCGCACCCGCTGGCGATCAATCTGTCTGTGGCCGCGGTAACCGACAGCGACTTTGGCAACTGGATCGACCACGAACTGGCGGCATACGCCACGGCCGCGCAACGCCTTTACATCGAGATTCCAGAGGCGGTCGCCTTCCGCCATATCGACGCCTTCAAGGCGCTCTGCAAGCGCTTGCAAAACAGGGGTTGCCGCGTGGGCATTGAACACCTGGGGCATCAACTCGCGGACCTGGGTGCGCTGCATGACGTGGGGCTGGACTATCTGAAAGTGGATTCAGGTTTTGTGCGCAACGTGCAGAACAACCCCGGAAACCAGGCGCTGTTGCGTGCACTCTGCACTATCGGCCACACCATCGGCGTCACGATGATTGCGGAGGGCGTCACCTCCGATGCCGAATGGCAAATGCTGCTGACGCTGGGAATGGACGGCGCCACCGGGCCAGGCATCAGCGCACAGGCGTGATCGCCAGCCAACAGGCTGGCGCGCAGGCACGCGCTCAGTCGTCGCCCAGCAGATCCAGCGCGGAACCCAGCTCGGAGCGCAGGCGCTGGCGTAACATGATCTTGTCCTGCGCGGAAGCGGGCAGTTCGGTAAAGAGGATCACGCCCTTGTCCATCAGCAGGTCTACCACATCCTCGAGGACGCGCACGAAATCCTGATCACTGGCCCGCAGTTCGGAATGATTGCCGGCAAGCGTATCCAGAAACTGCTGCAACTGCTCGTCGTCAGCAGCGACGGCCTCCAGGCAACCCGCTTCAGGCGCCTGGCTTACTGCAACGATGCCGCCGCCGGCATCACGCTTCACATAGGGCATAACTGTCTCCGCCTTGCCACTCCCGTCTGACAGACTGCTAGTCTGCCAGTAGCTGGCCGCTGCTCAACAGGTCACGAATCGCCTGTGCCGAATCATCGCCCAGATCCACTCCCATCAGGGTAATGGTCTGGTCGACCGCGGAGGGATCGAAAGTGCCGCCCGCGAAGCCGCCGGAAGAGCTGATCCGTACCACACTGTCCGTGCCATCGGAACTGATGCTCAAAAACTGCTCGAGATCACCGATATCACCGCCCTCTCCCGGGTGCGCATCCACCAGCAGATCCGAGAGATCGAGTACATCGTTGCCCTCGCTGCCAAACTGCAACACGCTATCCATATCCGGGTTGCCGGGGCTGCCAATATCTGCCAGCTCCCATACGAACACGTCATCAT
>TARA_R110002049_G_scaffold2850_1_pt1 | contig 17457 bp, 9 predicted proteins | sample TARA_R110002049 | Tara Oceans TARA_R110002049 (sample SAMEA4396941) | marine metagenome | biome: Polar Biome; feature: [SRF] surface water layer (ENVO:00010504); material: water (ENVO:00002006), including particulate matter (ENVO:01000060) such as... | depth 5 m | reverse complement strand
CTAAAAGTCAGGAATTCTCTGACTTTCATTAAGGATCAATTTCTTCCTGCTGAGAGTTCCGAACCTCTGAATCTGTTGATCAAGCCATTTCCAAACTTTTCCAGAGTTGAATAAGAGATAGTTCTTGAATTTGAGAAGGCATAACTCTGGAAGGAGTTATATTAAGGATCAATTTCTTCCTGCTCATTAATCGCTGCGGAATTGCCCTAGGCATCTGCCAACCAGCGGCAAAGTCCTGGCTTGAGACTTTTCTATGCTTATGAAGCTCTGGTTCTTGATCTCTCATCCACCTAATTCCTCCATCCACTAAGCTATAATTGCTTTTATTGATTCCCCAAATCGTATCTTGTCGAATAAATTTATGTTTGCAACCAAAGAGTTAGGTATAGATATTTCTGATGCTTAAAACTTAGTAGTGGAAGTATAGATATAGTTTTTATACATGAATAAATTTAGTTAAATAAATACAGGGTGAATAATCACGAATAATAAAATTAGTTTATTCTGAACTGACTCATTAATCATAAATAATTCATTATTTTATAGCATGATTATGACCAAGAAAGAAATAGCAAACTGTACTAACTCCTTGATGAGCTTTGCTTTTTTAGTACTCTGTTTTTTGTTGGTTTTCACATCCTCAGCTTTATCACAAGTAAGCTTCCAAGTAACCAACTATAACTTTAGGGAAGCAGGTGCCGGTAACCAAAATTGGGATATAGTAAGCGATGGCACAGAGCAAATTCTCGTTGCCAATAATTTAGGATTATTAGTTCTAAAAAATACAGACGTTCAATTCTTTCAATTGCCTAAACGTACTGTATTTAGATCAGTAGCCTTTATAAACGGGAAAATTTTCACAGGTTCCTTTGAAGATTTTGGATACTGGGAAGCTAACGATTCCGGAGATTTAGAATATTCGTCATTAACCGGAATGCTAGAAGATCCTGATATGAATAATGATGAAATATGGAAAATTGTAGCTCATAAGGGGACCGTATATTTTCACAGCTTTGGGTCCATTTATGCTTATGATGGCAAAAGGGTTTTCCGACTTAAAAAGGAAGGCTCATACATGTTTCCTTATCGCGTGAATGAACAAATCTATATACAAAAAGTACAAGACAGCTTGTTTACATTATCGGAAAATAAGTTTACAGCTGTACCTGGTAGCGACTTTCTAAGCAATGATGAAGTCAAATCAATCATCGAACTTGAAGACAACAATCTCTTGATTGGCTCTTCAAACGGGCTCTATGTATATAGTGGAAATAGTTTTCATGAATGGAAAGCCGAAAGAAAAGATGAAGTTATTCGAAATAATATTAATGCCATGGTACGCACACGCGATAAGATTGTGATAGGTACAATTTTGAACGGGCTTTACATATACGATCTAAATTCTAATTTACTGAAAAATATTAGTACGGAAAGCCAATTACAAAATAATACGATCCTTTCACTCGCTGTTGATCCGTTCGACAACCTATGGGTAGGTATGGATAAAGGACTTGCATATATTGCTTTTGATACTCCTGTAAATTCTTATCGTGATGCTTTGCATGATATTGGAAGCGTGTATGCCGCTTCGTTACATCGGAATGATCTCTATGTTGGTACTAATCAAGGAATTTATAAGTTTCAAATAGACAAAAATGGTAAGTTTTATAATCAAACATTATTATCGGGTTCTCAAGGACAAGTTTGGTTTTTAAAAGAATTTGACGGGTTTCTTTATGCTGGACTTAATGATGGTACTTACGTGATAAAAAACGGTAAATTAATAAAAGTAAGTTCAACATTTGGAGGATATAACCTAAAAGCCTACACCCGCAATAAATCAGAACTTTTGTTACAAAGTAGCTATAGCGACATTGTAGTATATGAAAAGAAGCAGGCTCTTTGGCGGCAAGCATATACTTTTTCGGGATTTTCCAGCCCTGCAAAATTCTTGGAATTTGACCCCACAGGGAATATTTGGCTTGGCCATACAGTTAGAGGGATTTTTCGCCTGCAACCTAATATTAAGTTTAATAATATAGAGAATGTTGACACCATTGGTACTTCTTATGGCTTACCTAGTGAAAGCAACAGGGTATTTAAAGTTAATAACAGAATTATAACTTCTGTTGGTGACACTCTGTATCAGTGGAATGAAATAGATGCTCTTTTTGAGCCTTACACCGTGCTTGACGAGTATTTTACTGAAAAGGGTTCTGTCTCAAATATTATACCCACCGGCAATCAGAAATATTGGGTTATCAAACAAAATGAACTCATTCTTTTTGAAATCCATTTCAATTCAATACGTGTACTGTATCGAATACTACCGGAAATGTACGACTTTCAACTTGTAGAAGATTATGAAACAGTAATACCCTTAAATGAAGACCTGCATCTTATTTGTTTAGAAAATGGTTTTGCAATTTTAAATTTAAAACAGGTTAATTCTTCAAAATATCCTGAGCCAAAGGTGCAACTTCAAGCCATTGAAACAACTAATTTAAATGAAAAAAAATCCCGCTATCGTATAACTGATACATCTGCTATCAGTTTTCCCTACTCAGAAAATACTATTAACTTTGAGTGGACTAACTCACAGGTAGTTGGGAATCGTGCTTTTTTTCAGTATAAACTTGAGGGCTTGGATACAAGATGGAGTAGATGGAGTTCTAATACTGAGACAAGCTATCTTCGCCTTCCATCGGGAACGTACACATTCCTGATTCGCTCTATTGGTACAAGTGGGGTTTTAACTGAAACCGTGCCTTTCAGTTTTAGGGTTAAGAAACCGTGGTATTTTTCAGCAGGAGCTTATTTTATTTATGCGGTGCTCATTATTTCTTTTCTTCTGATGATCCGGCTATATATTTCCAGAAAGCGTTGGAAGAAACTTGGAAGAGATCTGGAAAAACGTCATAAAAAGATGGCACATGATAGAGATAAAGCTGAAAAAAAAATAATACAGCTGACTAATGAAAAGCTTAAAGCAGAAATCGAACATAAATCAGCTCAGTTAGCATCAAATACTATGGCTATTATGCGTAAAAATAATCTGTTGAGTTCGATTAAAGAAGAGCTTGAAAAACAGAAAGAGGAATTGGGAAATAGTATGCCCAAAAAATACTTTAATAAAATCAACAATCTAATTGGTAATGGTATTGAAGACGAACATGAATGGGAAATTTTTGAACAACTTTACGATCAGGCTCACGGAGATTTCTTTAAGCGATTTAAAGAAAAATATCCACAAGTAACACCAAGTGATCTTAGGCTATGCGCTTATCTGAGGATGAATCTTTCTTCAAAGGAAATCGCTCCATTGTTAAATATTTCAATTCGCGGGGTGGAAGAACGAAGATACAGGCTTCGAAAAAGGTTAGATATTTCTACAGATACCAATTTAAATGAACTCATTATGACTTTTTGACCTCACAAGTTCTTTTTTGATTCTCTCCCATAATTGATTTTTCTTGCTACTCAAGGCTGAACTCCGCTGATTGAGTATCTACTGAATTTCCACCTATAAAGAGGATGAAGTCTCCCGGTTCTGAACCATAAGACATATCAATCCTGTAAAAAGAAAGTTCATCATTAGTAATGGTAAATGTTACAGATTTTGATTCACCGGCATCTAAATAAATTTTCTTAAAAGCTTTTAGCTCTTTTACCGGTCTTGATACCGAAGCAACTTTGTCTTTTAAATAAAGCTGAATAACTTCTTCGCCTCCAAATTCCCCTGTATTTCTAACTTCAATTTTAACTTTGATAGTATCGGTACTAGTCATCAGGTTAGAAGAGAGATTAATCGCGCCATAATCAAAAGTAGTGTAGCTCAATCCATATCCGAATGGATATAGCGGGTCGTTGGATATGTCCAGATATTTGGATGTGTATTTATTGTCAGCTTCAAAAGGTCTTCCCGTGTTTTTCATATTATAATGAATGGGAATTTGCCCAACATGTCGAGGGAATGTCATTGGAAGCTTCCCTGAAGGATTATAGTCCCCAACCAGTACATCTGCAATCGCATTTCCTGCGGTAGTACCTAAAAACCAGGTTTCTAAAATGGCCGCAATATTTTCATCTAACCAATTTATTGTTAGTGGCCGACCATTCATTAAAACAGCAACTGTTGGTTTATTCAGTTTATGAATTTCTTTTGCCAGATCTTCTTGTACACCGGGTAGGCCAATATTTACTTTACTTGCGGCTTCTCCGGTCATCCAATATGCTTCTCCCAAAGCTAAAATTACTACATCGGCTCTTTGGGCAACTCTAACTGCTTCAGCAAACATTGACTTGTTTTCCCCATCAATTTCTGCGCCTTTTGCATAAATAATATTTGCATTAGGAAGTTTATTTTTAAGACCCTGAAGAAGCGTTACTGATTTAGACCAATCACCCGCTGCTGACCAACTTCCGATGAGATCGCGCTGATTATCTGCCATTGGGCCAATAACGGCGATTGTTTTAACAGATTTATTAATGGGTAAAGTCTGATTTTCATTCTTTAAAAGTACCATTGATCTTTGAGCCATTTCACGAGCCGTCCGGATATTTTCCGGCTTCATACTTTCTTTTTTTTCCCTTTCTACTGAACTATATCTGTATGGATCTTCAAACAAACCTAATTTAAATTTTACTCTTAAAATGTTTGACACAGCTTCATCTATTTGGCTCTCGCTAACTTTGCCCTGTTCTACTAAATCGGAAAGTGTTTTTTGATAGAACCCGTCCTGCATACTCATATCTACCCCTGCATCAAGAGCAAGTTTACTGGCTTCTTCTTCCTTTGCTGCCACACCATGATAGAGTAATTCCATGATCGCCGTATAATCCGAAACCACAAATCCGTTAAAATTCCACTCATCACGAAGAATATCAGTAAAAAGAAATTTATTGGCTGTTGCGGGTATTCCATTTAAGGTATTAAAAGCAGTCATAACTGAAACAGCTCCTGCATCTAAGGAAGCTTTAAAAGGCGGTAGATATATTTCTCTAAGCTCTCTTTCAGACATATCTACGGTATTATAATCACGACCTGCTTTAGCGGCTCCGTATGCTGCAAAATGTTTAGCCGTTGCAGCAAGAGTATTCACTGCACCCAAATCATCACCTTGAAAACCTCTAACTCTGGCAGCGCCGATTTCCGAACCTAGAAAAGTATCTTCTCCACTGCCTTCTACTACTCTGCCCCATCTGGGATCTCTGGCGATATCAACCATTGGCGCAAACGTCCAATGTAAACCTTCCGAACTTGCTTCACGCGCTGCCACTTCTGTTGAAGCTTGTATCATCTTTAAATCCCAACTGGAAGCTTCTGCAATTGGAACAGGAAAAATGGTACGATGCCCGTGAATGACATCATATCCAAATAATAATGGAATTCCCAGCCTGGTTTCATTTACGGCCATTTCTTGTAATGATCGGGTATATGCTGCTCCATACGCATTGAAAATTGCACCTACATTGCCTGACTGAATATCTTTCTTGTACTCAGGTCTTATAAATGCTCCGGTTTGATCCATATCACTTGTATATAGCGTCATTTGTCCGATTTTTTCGTCCAAAGTCATAATTGATAACAATGAATCTATCTGCTTTTCATATTGAGAATCTTTTCCATTTTTGGATGAAAATTCACTGCACGCATTTAACAAAAGAATGAATGAAAGTAGTCCCAAATATAATTTCTTCATAATAAGTAGTATTTATTGATTTGAAATGGTAAAACCAAGCGTATCTATGGCCGTTTGTATTTCAGGTGCCGACATAAATAAATCCCAGATTAATCCCGAACGATGATTTTCAATCATCACTATAATTGGCCCCTGATCTATTGCTAAAAATGAATTCGCCCACCAGCTTTCTGTAGGATTAAAAGCATCGTAAAATCCATATTCCCCCCAAAGTTTATCCCCAAGCTTGTAATAGAAATGGCGAAGCGCCTCCATTGATTCCGTTGGGGTGTATGGCATAGAGGATAATGCTGCGGTAGGAGTAAGTGTTCCGTTATCTCTCGTTGGTTCATGCGCACTGTATCCGCCCGGTTCATCACTTGCTGTTAACCCCCAGCTTTGTGCGCTATAGCCTACAAAATTATTTGGATTAACTACACTGTGTTCTCTGTTAATTAATGTATGATTACGATTTTGAGTAAAGTAGTTTGTATAAGTATCTGACAGGTTTCGGGGATCTAATCCCATAAAAGAATAGTGTGCAAAAAATAAAGGCCCACCGAAATCATATCCAAGCGGCAATGTAATTCCATAAAAAGTATTGCCATTTTGAATACCGCCTGAACGTGCCCAGCCTATATTATAAACATCGTTATTTATGGCATAATTTTGAGAGGAGGCCGCTAATAAATAAACAATTAAAGCTTCATTATAACCTCTAATCGGCAAATTCATTTCCCAATTAAAATTAGGAGACCAATGCCAATACAAAACATTTTCACCATTTTTGGTGAACCAGTTCCATTCAATACCATTAAGGAGTGTATTTATTTCATCAATCAAATTACTTTCATTTGGTATATTTGCATCCAAATATTCCCTAACTGTTATTAATGCTTGTGCCATAAATGCGGTTTCTACCAAATCGGCACCGTTGTCTTTAGTACTAAACGGAATTACATTACCCGTTGAACCATTCATCCAATGCGGCCAAACTCCATGAAAACGATCCGCATTCCCTAAAAAATCTATAACTTTTGCCAAGCGTTCTATCCCTTCCGTACGAGTAATAAAGCCTCTATGGATTCCAACTATTATAGATTGTAAACCAAAACCACTACCACCAATGGTTACTGTTTCTCCGGAAGTATTTCTTTCTCTGGCTAATCCGCTTACAGGATGTGCAAAATCCCAAAAATATTTGAAGGTTTGTTCCTGTACTTTAGTAAGTAGCTCTTCATCAGAAATCTGCGGAAATTTTAATGTCGAGTCCAATCCCGTTTGAATTACTGTTTCATATCCATCAAACTCAAACCCGTTGGCAGCAGTTAGTTCATCATCAATTCTAAGGGTATAAAACCGATAGTAGTCAAAGGATTCTTCGTTTGAAATGGTCACCGTTTTACCATCATTTGATAGTAAATAGCTTGTTGTAGCAGATGGGCTTAATGAGAAATAAGACTCATAATTTTCTTCGTTTAGGGCTTCTGAGAATGTAATTTCAAAAGTAATATCATTATAAGCTATCTCCCTAGCCGCACTAAACCTTGATAAGCTTTTGTCATTTACAGTTGCAGATACTAAGGATATTTCCCCATTCTCAGTCTCAAATGTATATGATATACCCAGGAAAGAAGCACCTTCCCGCGATTTCAAATTTTCCAAAATTGAAAATTCATAAGTCGTATTTCTTATAAGTAAATCTTCAGGTTTAACTTTCACTATTGAGCCATTTTCTTCGAAAGAAATAGCTAATGGTATTGATCCTTCTTCTGTTGATTGTTTTAATTCAAAACTCGCTTTGGCAGTTGTTGTATCAACAGGATTAGAAAACCTGATTGAGAAAACGGCATCTATTGCTATTACAGAAACCTGATCAACAGTTAATGTGGTGTTATCAGCTTTTACAGTGAGTAATTGAAATACTTCGGGATCACCAGTGTTATTGCCTGATTTACATCCGGTTAGTAAAAACAAAACGAATAATAAATAGATTATATTTCTAAAAAATATCATAAAATATGAATACGCTAAACTAAGAATATTAATTAATTTGTAAACTAAGTATTCTTGAAATTTTAATGGATAAAAAAAGAGGTGATATTCCACACCTCTTAGATAAGTTTTAAGCTTCTTTAATTTTCTGAAGCGTACATTAACTGAATTTCAGTTTCTGTTAATACTTTTTGATAAATCTTGATATCATCAAGTTGCCCCTTAAAGTGATTTGCTGTTGGAATGTCATATCCACCCCAAGGTTCATTATCCCACATAGTTCCGGCACGGGAATGTACAAAACCAAAAGCTAATTCGTTAACTACATCGGGTTCTTGGCCTGCGTATGTTAAACCAACAACAGTCGTCTTATCATCACCTTCTGGCCATAAATCAAAGTCAAAGCTTTTCATCAACTCACCGTTATAGTAAAGTTTTCCGCTTTTCTCCGTTGAGGAATAAACATAAGTTACATGAGTCCAATTGTCCTTTAAATAACCTTCCATTTCAGAGGCGGATAAACTTTTTGCAAAGTCCCAACCTTGCCATCCTCCATTACTAGCATCAGTTGCTTCAACAGGAAACCACATATCTTCAGCTCCACTTTCGCCGGTTGCACTTGGCCCAAATTCGTATTGTATAGCAAACTTAGCGAAGTCGTAAGCGCCTCCTATTTCAAATTGTAATCCAAAGAAAGCACCTAATCCCATCACAAAATGGCCGGCAGGATTTCCATTTGCATCTACATGACCATCTGAGTTTGTTTTAACCCAAAAGCTAAGTGAAAAGTCATTAGTATTTATTAGAGCATCAGCACCTGGAATTTCGATAATACTCGTATTTCCATTGAACGTAGCAGCTTTGCCAGCTTCAGCATTTCTACTTGCGGTATAGGTAATATCCACAACGCCATTTGCTGTAGGGTTGTAACTACCGGCTACATCATCGGCGGTATCTTCGAATGTCCAGTTTGCGATCATTCCGGTTGGGGCAAAATTACCAGCTGTTGTAAATGTTCTGGAGGTTTGTCCTATCGGCTGATCATCTGTATTTTGTAATCCGGCTTTTAATTCAAAAAGATAGAGTATACCGGTTCCCAACTCTGTTGTTGGTGTAATGGTTAGGGTAGGCCCTGTTACAGAAATATTTAATTCTACATTAGCGTCGTCGTAATCTTGCGTTAATACTATATTGCTGGAATTTGCTGTTTCCGCTTTAATGTCAGAATTAAATGTAATTGTAATACTGGCATCGGTGGCTACATCGCTTGGCGAAGTTGCACCATTAAGGTCTGAGCCACCCACCATAATTGTTTCTATAGACAGATCTTTCGGACCGCTGTCGTTGCCGCCACATGCCTGAAACATTACAGCTAAAGCAGCAAATACTGCCACAAGTTTAAATGTATGTTTATAAGTTTTCATAATTCTTGAGTTTTGATTTAGGGTTAATTTAATTACTAAAGTTTAATTCCAGTTGCTATTCTGAATGAGTGATCCCTGCGAAAGATCAATTTCACTTTGAGGGATTGGTAAAAATTCATGTTTTCCTTCTATAAAGCCGAGCGGACCTAAAACATCACTTGCTCTACCTGTTCTTACAAGGTCCCAAAAACGATGGCCTTCCAAGGCTAATTCTACTCTGCGTTCTTGAAAAATAATATCTCGTAACAGATCTTTATCCATCTCAACAATATCAGGGAGAATAGTTGCATTACCTTCTCTTGCACGTTCACGAACTTTATTTAGATGTATTAGAGCCATTCCCTGTTTATCATTTTCATTGAGGGCTTCTGCTGCCATTAATAGTACATCAGCATAACGAATTAATCGTCTGTTGTGTCCAAATTGAGTCTCTGTTGAAGTTCCCGGAATCCATACTTTTCTGTTATAGCTTTCAATTTCTATAACATTTCCCATTCCATCTTTAGTTTGATCGGGAGTTTGGCTATCGCCCTGAATGGTAATTCCGTCAATCACATCACCGAGTTCTATAATTGTTCCTTCTTCTCTGGGGTCATCCGTTTCAAATGCATCTCTTAGAGAAATTGTAGGACGATTGAATCCCCAACCCCGGTTTGGAGTTCCCCGAACTCCTTGTGTATTTGCATATTGATTTCCTCCGGCTCCTCCAGTAGCTGCGGCTCCTATTTCAAATACTGATTCTACACCGTGCTCTCCGTTTTGGCCATTGGCATCTGTAAATACAGGCTCTAAATCGTATTCGTATTCAATTGAATTGATTACAGCTAACGCATATGTTTCTGCATTCTCAAAGTCGCTGCGATACAAGTACATTCGTGCCAATAATGCATTAGCAGCTCCGCTTGTAGCTCTCCCAAGATCGTTTGTACCGTACTCGCTCTTCACCGGAAGATTTGTAGCAGCAAATTCCAGATCTTCGATAATTACTTCATATATATCTTCAACCGGTGATTTCGGAATCTTAAGATCTGGCTCTGAAGTTGTTACTAAAGGTACTTCTCCAAATGCTCTTACAAGATCAAAGTAGAATAAACCTCTAAGAAAACTTACTTCAGCTATATATCGTGTTTTTAAGCCTTCATCCATGGTTATTGAGGGAATGCTTTCTGTTACAATATTTGCACGCCTTATTCCTTGATAAAGAACATTCCACCAACGATCTAAACCATCTTGAGTTGGAGAATGAGTAAAATCTTCGTACGGTCCAACTGTGCTTGAACCATCATTTGGTGAACTTCCTTTTAAAGCATCGTCAGACATAAAATCTAAAATTGGAAAACCACCACTATGATAGTGCCAATCTCTTAACGAAGAATAAACAGCATTAGTAGCTTGCAACGCATCTTCCGGATTTGTTGGAAATGCCTCCTGAGTTAATTCCCCTTGAGGACTCACATCCAGAAATCCATCACATGCTGAAAAGAAGATGAATAATGTAATTGTAAGTATTGTCTTAATTGTCTTCATTATTAGCCTCAAAATGTTGTATTAAAACCTGCTAAAATCATTCTCGGAATCGGGTATATCCCTGCGTCAATTCCGTTTGCAATCACATTACCGCTCCCTATCTCCGGGGTGTATCCGCTATATTTTGTCCAGGTTAATAGATTATTTCCCTTTACGTAAATTCTCGCTCCAGACATTCCTAAACGCTCTAAAAATCTTGGCGGAAGGCTGTATCCTATTATTAAACTTCTAAGTCTTAAATAACTCCCGTCTTCAATAAACCTGTCAGATGGCAGGAAATTATATCCTCCAAAGGAAGGTCTCGGCTCAGTATTGCTGGTTCCCTCTCCTGTCCAGCGATCAAAAACATGTTGCTCAAAATTATAAGGATCAGGTCGTACTACATTCTTGCCATTAAATATTTCGTTTCCGTATTGTCCCTGAAATCCTACCGACATATCCCAACTTCTGTAATTGAGGTCAAATGAAAATCCATACACAAAATCCGGAATCGGGGAACCAATAGTAGTTCTGTCATCCCCATTCAGTTGTCCGTCACCGTTGGTATCTACAAATCTCAGGTCTCCAACACCGGCTTGGGACAAACTTGGATAATCATCCAGCTCTTGTTGATTTTGGAAAATTCCATCTGTTACATAACCGTAAAATGCTCCAATTGAACTTCCCTTTTTGGATTGGGTAACAGATTGACCGTTGGCTAAGAATCCTCCAATCAGTAAAGAATCAACACCGCTATTTCCTCCAATTGATTGTATTTCATTGTAGATGGTATTGCCTACAACATTCACGCCATATCCTAACTGACCAACATTATCGCGCCAGTCAATAGAGAATTCAAATCCTGTATTTTTAACAGTAGCAGCGTTAAAGAGTGTTCGCTGGCCTTGTCCGTTTCCGAGATGTCCGGGTGTTGAAAGCGGAACTAAAATATCCTCAGTAAGTCTGTTATAATAATCAAGCTCAATGAGTAATCGCTCTTCCAGTACACCAATTTCCATTCCTACATCGGTTTGGGTGGTTGTTTCCCATTTCAAATTAGAATTACCGGATACTCCGTAAGTAGCTGCATTAAATATTGCATCAGGGTTGCCGAACACGGAAAACAGTCCTGAATTAATAGTAGAGAACCGCCCTAAATAGTTAATTTTTTCATTTCCAAGAATACCATAACTTGCTCTCAGCTTCAAGTTATCAATCAATTCAACCGACTCCATAAAAGATTCGCGATCAATATTCCAACCTAACGCTAGTGACGGAAAATATCCCCAGCGGTTGCCTTTTGCGAACTTGGACGATCCATCCGCACGAAAAGTAACCGTAGCTAAATATTTATTGTCGTAAGAGTAAACCACTCTTCCCAAATATGATACTAAGTTGTAGTACTGGTTAGCATCTACCCCGTTAAATATCGAATTAAGTGTATTGATATTATTTGCTTCATCGATAATATATCCGGGACGGATGTATCTGAAGTCTTCTCCTTCTCGAATAACATTTTGTCCTGAAAGCCTTAGCAATTCTGAGCGTGTTTGTTGAAGCGTTAAACCAACAACAGCGTTAATCTGATTTTTGTCAAAATCTTGTATATAGTTGGCTGTATTCTCCCAAAGCCATGTATAATTAACACCTTCAGCCTTAAAAAGATCATTGAACTTATTATTTTGTTGAGATGCTGTTCCATCGGGATTGAAAACCGTGAATGCATTGGTAAAGTTTTCTGCTCTGTTTAAAGCGGCATCGGTACCAAAGCTTGTTTTAAGAATCAATGAATTTGAAATCAAAGCTTCAGCAAAGACATTACCTACTACCCGAATACCACTGTTGTAATTGTCCGTATATTCGATATCTGCTAAAGGGTTACCAACATTATAAACAACACCGAAACTTCCATCCTCATAAAAAGGCTCTAGCAATGGTTGAGCTCTGTAAACTGCAAACGTTGCGTTAGGAGCAACTTGTTGGTTGTAGGGAGCTATAGTAATATTGTTACCAAACTTAAAATTACTATTTAACCGATAAGTATTGTTTAGCTTTAGAGTTATTCTTTCGAAGTTTGATCCTTCAATAATACCTGATTGTTGAAAATATCCCAGACTTACATAGTAATCACCTCGTTCGCTTGATCCGCTTACTGAAATTTGGTGATTTTGAATTGGAGCTGCATCAAAAATCAGATTTTGCCAGTCTGTATTAGGTACCGCATCAACATTGTTATAAGAACCGGGACGAATCTCATTGGAAATGATTGCAAATTCCCTTCCGTTTAAAAGATCAATTTGTTTTTCTAATTGTTGAATTCCTATTTCAGATGAATAAGAAACCATTGGTTTATCCAACGCTGATGATCCACTTTTTGTCTGAACCAATACCACTCCGTTTGCCCCACGTGAACCATAAATTGCGGTAGCAGATGCGTCTTTCAATACTTCCATAGATTGTATATCTGCAGGATTTAAGAATGAAATGTCATCCAAAATCACTCCATCAACAACATAAATTGGAGAGGAGTTATTAAATGTTCCTACACCTCTGATTCTAACTGCTGAGCCCGCTCCGGGAGCACCTGAAGTTGTTGTAATTTGTACACCACTTACTTTACCTTGCAACGATTGTTCTGCATTTAAACTTGTAACTTTTCCGATTTCTTTGGAACTGATTTGACCTACGGAACCTGTTATATCTCTTTTTCTAACAGCTCCATAACCTATTACAATCATGCCCTCTAATTCATTTATAGCCGGCGATAGCATTACGGAAATATTTGTAGTACCAGCTATTACTTCTACTTCTTTTGTGATATAACCAATATAAGTAAATACCAGAGTTGCTCTTGTACTGTCTAAATTGAGGCTAAATAATCCTTCTCCATCAGTGGCTGTACCATTGTTGGTATTTTTAATTCTAATATTAACTCCGGGAAGTGTCTCTTGAGTTTCGGCATCATAAACAGTACCGGTTACTTGTGTTTGTGCTAAAGCAGATGTGCTGAGAAAACCAGCAAAAACTAGGCTCATAATTACAGCCGTCCACGCTGAGAACAGATTCCTCTTTTTCAATTCACTCTTAGCTGAAAACTGTATCACTGATCTCATAAAGGTATTTTTAACGTTATTTTTTGACTTCATCTAACCATCCTCCCTCAAAACCTGCTCTCACTAATCCTTTTTGGATGTAAGGATTCTTTCGAAGTGTTTTCCATATTAGCTCCGACTCAAGATTTTCTAACTGAATAAGTATTGGGCCTTGGTCAATTCCGATGTAATCTTTATTGAACCATCCCTCCTCTTTATAGGTAAGGTTAAAAGCATCCAAAAACCCATACTCTTGATACAGTTTATCATTAAAGCGCACTTTCATAGTATATAAAGCATTTAAAGTTTCTTCGGGAGCAAAAGGAATCGACCCACCTGCTGCGGTAGGCACAATAGTCCCATCATCATTTAAGTATCCTTTTGCAGCCCCTCTGGCCGTATAAGTTCTAAATTGAACTTGTTTTCCATTCACGGTTTTAAGTGTATTTGCAGGTCCGTCGCTTGCGGTAAGTCCCCATAAGTTTTTGCTGTAACCAACAAAATTATTAGGATTTGAAATTGCATATGCTCTGTTTGCAAGTGTAGCTCTTTTAGAATTCTCGAAATAATCAATGCCTTTTTTTGTCATGTACTCATCTTTTATTCCTCTAAAATCAACAAACATTTGTGAGTACTGATGACCAAATAATGGGCCAAAATTTATATGCTCATATCCGTAGTATTCTTCCCAATCATAGGTAGATGTCCATGTTTCCCAAGAATTTTCAGATATAGGATAATCGGGCGAACCTAAACCGAGTATCAAAAGTATCATTCCTTCATTATATCCTTTCCATTGAGATTTGATAAACCCTTTCTCCGGATACCATCCCATAGACATAGTTTCATTCCCATTCATAGCCCATTGCCAATCTACTCTTCGGTACAAAGAATCTGCGTATTGTCTAATTTTTGTCTCTTGAATATTTTCCTTATCAAAATAACTTTGTACGGTAAGCACCCCTGCCATCAACAATGCGGTATCAATAGTGGAAAGTTCTACCTGTTTGTATCGTGTTCCATTTCCATAATTCAAAAAGTGATAATAGAATCCTTTATAACCTGTATTTCCTTTTCTATCTGGTCCTTGTGGTGATTTCCATAGCCACTCCAACACACTTAATACTCTCTTTGCTCCTTCTTTTCGTGTTATATAGCTATTATCAATACCTATAATATAACTTGGTAGTGCAAAACCAGTTGCAGCAATACTAATAAAGGTCTTACTTGGATATCGATCGTTTGTTTGCCAAGTAGTAGTATCTACAACTTCCCAAAAATAATTAAAAGTTCTTCTTTTAAGATCTTCGGTAAACGATTTTGGCACCCCATATAACGAATCATCAACTTTATTAAGTTGTTTGGAATTAAGTACTATTTTCTTAGATACATTTACATTTGCTTGATTTTGAAATGCGCTTGCCGAGAACGACATAACTAAAGCAACCAACAAAGAAAAAAGCGCTTTCTTCTTTGTAAAAATTGTTTTGGAGTTAATTATGGACATTTTGATTATATACATTGCGAGTCAACTAGTATTGCTGAAAATGTAGCTTGTTTAAATGTATTGCAAATTTTGAGCACCCAATATGATTACTACATACCTGAAAAAGCGCTTTTTTGGCACTACTACAATACTACATCACTTAGAATAGAATCTCTCTTTAAAGCCCTCAAAAATAGATTTTACTCACGCACCCGTAATAAATGGAAAGTTATTTGTAGTTTTAAAAGGATAGAATTTATTGCCTAATAACCTGAGTTCGACCTAAGTAATCAGCGAAATAGTGGAATTTGTTTAGTTGAGTTATCCAGCGTTGACTTAAAACCTGAGTTAGAATCTGCCGAGGGCGTCACTTTGTGGGAACTCAGGTTAAAACTAAAGGCTTCGGAAATCTCTGACTTTCTTGTTTATTTTAAGCATGTACTTTTGTGCGAATAAAAATACCATTCCAAAGACATCTTTGGTTTTGAAAAGGTCTAACATAGTTCCGAACCTCTGACTCTGTTGATCAAGCCATTTCCAAACTCTTCCGGAGTTGAATAAGAGGTAGTTCTTGAATTTGAGAAGGCATAACTCTGGAAGAGTTATGCCGATAAATCTATCCTGTAAATCGCTAAGGAATTGCCCTAGTGTAAAGTCAATGTTCAAATGTCGTAAAACACTTTCAAGTTTTAAACTAAATGGCGTACAAAAAGTTGGAATTGCCTAAAAACCTAACAACCTGAGCTCCCACAAAGTGACGCCCTCGGCAGATATAAGAATCGCCTTCTTTACTATTTTAAAAGTGCTTTTTATCTATTTTCAGATAGACATATATTCAAATGGTGGCCAAAAAAATCAATATTTCCCTACACATAGATCCAGATCTTCCCGAAGGCAGACCACGGAATAACTTCGTTCGGACACTCCGGATTTTACCGAGAAAAAACTCGGCAAAATCATCCCCTCTGGCAGAGGGGAACTTTTTTTGTATAATATAAGAATCTTATAACGAGCTGAGGTTAACAGAGCTACGACTATTCATGACCGACACTACACATCCGTAGACCAGCGGAACAGACCGAGTCTTAGTCATTACAATCCTACCCAATAAACTTCAGCATAAAAAAGATCACCACACCAGTTACGGAAACGTACAACCAAATTGGGAAAGTAAATTTAGATACTTTTCTATGCTTTTGAAAATTTCCGGTAAGTGCCAGATAAAAGCTGGAAAGTACAAGTGGAACTACAAATGCTGAAAGTGCAATATGGGTTATCAGGATAAAGAAATAGATATATCTTATCATTCCTTCGGTCATAAATTTGGTATCTCCCTGAAAGTGATGATAGATCACATAACCCACTAAGAATAAAGTTGAACTGATAAAAGCAGCGGTCATGAATTTCATGTGCCGGCTGAAGTTTCTTTTTCTTATTTCATTCAATCCGAGCAAAAGAAATAGCGTACTTAAAGAATTAAACCCTGCGTTGAACGCAGGTAAGTATGGAACCCATGAATACGAAGTTGTGGCCCCATCTTTCCAGTAAATCAGCCATACTAAAAAAGCTAGAGCAACAACGCTCACACCAACTATAATTTGAAAAGCAGTTTTCGCACTTACTTGTTGGAGAACCTTAGCCTGATTAGGGATCTTAATTTTTTCTGACATTGCTAACTTTTAAAAAAGCTCAGGAAATCTGTTTGCATCTGCTTCTCTCATTATTCCATACACCGCTTCAAAAATATCTTCTGAATTGGGTTTGCTGAAATAATCACCATCGGTAGCATAAGCCGGACGGTGAGCATGAGCAGCTAAGCATTTCGGCTTAGAATCTAAATACTTATACCCACCTTGTTTTTCCACAATTTGTTGCATGATATAAGCTGAAGCTCCTCCCGGAACATCTTCATCAACCACTAACAAACGATTCGTTTTCTTTAGCGATTCCACAATCATTTGATTTCTATCAAAAGGAAGTAATGTTCTTACATCAATTAATTCGATTAAAATTCCGGCATCTTCAAATTGAGGAATCATTGTTTCTATAATATTAAAAGTGGAGCCGTAAGAAATAATCGTTATATCATTTCCTTCCTTAACGATTTCAGGAATCCCTAACGGAGTGGTGAATTCTCCTAAATTATCAGGGAGTTTTTCTTTCAATCTATAGCCATTTAATGGTTCAATAACCATTGCGGGATCATCACCTTGAATCAACGTGTTATAAAATCCGGCCGCTGTAGTTAAATCTCTTGGAACGCATAAATGAAT